>ERZ773099.259-NODE-259-length-46842-cov-16.460320_pt1 | contig 46842 bp, 30 predicted proteins | sample MGYA00511120_ERZ773099 | MGnify/ENA primary metagenome ERZ773099 (study PRJEB29015, sample SAMEA2738012) | human oral metagenome | biome: human oral; feature: human-associated habitat; material: dental | place: China | collected 2104 ... | reverse complement strand
TGAGCAGGGCCGCCTCGTTGAGGACGTTGGCCAGGTCCGCGCCGGTGAAGCCGGGCGTGCGCTTGGCGACCAGCTCCAGGTCGACGTCGCGCGTCATGGGCTTGCCCTTGGCGTGCACCTTGAGGATGGCGGCGCGCCCGGCCATGTCGGGGGCCTCGACGCTGACCTGCCGGTCGAAGCGGCCGGGGCGCAGCAGGGCGGGGTCCAGGACGTCGGGGCGGTTGGTGGCGGCTATGAGGATCACGTTGGTGTTGGCGTCGAAGCCGTCCATTTCCACCAGAAGCTGGTTGAGGGTCTGCTCGCGCTCGTCGTGGCCCCCGCCCATACCGCTTCCGCGGTGGCGGCCGACGGCGTCGATCTCATCAACGAAGATAATGGCGGGGGCGTTCTCCTTGGCCTGCTCGAACAGGTCGCGCACACGTGAAGCACCCATGCCCACGAACATCTCAACGAACTCTGAGCCGGACATGGAGAAGAAGGGGACGCCGGCCTCCCCGGCGACGGCCTTGGCCAGGAGGGTCTTGCCGGTGCCGGGCGGCCCGTAGAGGAGGACCCCCTTGGGGATCTTGGCGCCCACGGCCTGGAACTTCTCCGGCTCGGAAAGGAACTCGCGGATCTCCTTGAGCTCCTCGACGGCCTCGTCCTCCCCGGCGACATCGTCGAAGGTGACGTCGGGCATCTCCTTGGACCCGACCCTCGCCTTGGACTTGCCGAAGCCCATGGCCCCGCTGCGCCCCCCGCTCATGCGGCCCAGGAGCCACCACATGAGGCCCAGGAAGATGAGGGTGGGCAGAAGGAGCTGGAGCATGGAGGACCACCAGCTGGTGGTGGGCACCACCGAGTTAAAACCGCCGGAGGGATTGGCCGCCTGAACGAGTCCGTCAATCTGCTCGGCCTGGGCGACCGTGTAGGTGAACTGGACCTTCTTGCCCAGGTTCTGCTCGGATTCCCCTTGTTTGGTGGGCTGCTGGATGTAGGCCTCGGTGAGGTCGACTTCGACGCGCTGGTTGACGTCCACCACGGTAATGGAACTAATGGTGTCCGCATTGTCTTTGAGCAGGGTCAGGCCGGCGGAGGTGTCGATGGTCTGGTACCCGCCGATGCCGGACAGCAGGCTCCACGCCAGGATGGCAATGACGACCAGGGGCGTCAGCCACGCCAGAGGGCCCAGGAGCCCCCCGCGCAGCTTCTTGAAGCGCCCGGAGGCGCCCTTCTTCCCCGGGGGGCGTCCCTTGCCGGGCCGACCGGTCTGATCCATCGGTGTCTGTCCCTTCACGTGTCTGATCTCCTCAGACGGTAGTCGATCGCGGGCGAAGGGCCGCTATCGCACGGCCTCCCGTTCGCGGTCGGCATGGCGGCGGGCCTGCTCCCGCAGCGCGGGCCGTGGGGGCGGGGCCCACCGCCTCAGCGCTCCGAGAAGAGCCTGACAAGGTTGATCTTGAAGAAGACGCGGGCAATAACCCATCCGAGGGACACCGAGCCGCAACAGACGACGAGAGCGAACAGCAGCCAGGCAAGCCAGCCCCTCTGCGCCAAGGGCGAGGCCGGGTCCCAGTTGACCCACAGTTCCAGGAGCACGGTCAGCGGCATGCCGATGAACGTGAGGACGGCGAGGGCCTTCTCCATGACACGAGTGGAGGCCTGCCGCTCCGCCTCCAGCCTCTGCTCCTGGCGCTCCAAGAGGTTCTGGACACTTTCCCGCAGCAGGTGCGCCTGGCTGACGACTTGCTCGACCGCCTCGTCCAGGCCGCCAATGACCTGCATCCATCGCAGAATGCGGTCACCGAGCTCGTTGTCGGTCACATCCGCCCACCACTCGGCTGCGAGGAACAGAACCGCCTCGCTGTCGAGCGCAATCGCCTCGTCTATCGCCGCCTCAAGGTCGATGAGGCCCTGCTTGGACACGTGGGGCCCCAGATTATGGGTTGCCGCCCGGAGCCCCTTGGCGACGACGCCGAGGCTGCGGGACAACTCGCGCACCCGGATTCGGTCCAAGAGGATGAGGAGGTATACGTCGAGATGGGTGGTGCACATGGCCAGTCGCGCATGCCCGCCGAAATTATCGTCCTGGCGAGGCATGTAGGCGGCACCGCACTCCGAGAGCGTCACCGACCAGCTCTGGGAGAGTTCGTGGGTGGCCTCCGCGACCTCCTGAAAACGGGCCCCGGTGAGCTCGACGCCGTCGGGGAAGGGGAAAGGCCGCCAGGCCCAGGCCCACCCCGCAACGGTCATGGCGGCGGAGCCTCGACGGCGCCCGACGGAACCGGATGTGACATCCTCCTTCCTTATAGCGTCAATGACATCCGATCCGACCGCGACGCCGTGTTGCTCACTGAACGCCCCTGGAGTCATGGCGCCATTTCCTGCTGAGGACAGTGCGTCGAGCCGACTGCCGGGCAGCCAGCTGATCATGAAGATGGAGTCCGACCGGTTCCCGGTTCGTCGGCTGTGGTCGAGGACAAGAGGACAACTGTTGTCCCCGCACGCCTCAAGGAGCAGCCGGTTAAGGGTCGTCTCAAAGTGCTCTTGTTCCGCTGCGTCATGGAAGAACCGGTGGAAGGCCCGGTAGTCGGGATTGGGGACGATCGCGTGGACAACAATCATGACCGAGGTGTCGGCATCCTCCCGCTGCTCGACCCTCAGCGCCTCGAGCATGCCAATCCTCATGAAGACCCCGCCATCGGCCGTCGAACAATACTCGATCTCACGATCCGGTTTGATATGACGTCGGTTAGCGGGGGAGAGGAGGCGCTCGGCCACCTCGGCGTGAAGGGCGCCGAGTCGTTTCTCCCGGTGCATTGCCCGGTTGCCCGCACGGAAGTATGGGAAGCCGTCACTCCACGCGCGGAAGGCCTCCTCCCAGCTGCGCGTCGCCCGCGCTCGGACAATGAGGATGATGCGCATCTCCTCGGAGTCGTTGACATTGAGGAAGGAATGCCCGGCAGTGGCCCGCCGGCCCCCGCCCTCCGCGTGGTCGGCGGGGGCGTCTTGGCCCTCCGGGCGCGCCGGGGCGGAGGTCGAGGTGGAGGAGTCGGCTCTCATAAAGCGAACTGTGCCATGTCGGGACGGCGCACGTGGCATGGTTGCCTTGGTTCTTAATTTGGACGAGGCCGACCACCCGTCTGAGCCGATGGAGCCCCCAGCACCGTGCCCTCTACCGTGTTCGTTCAGTTCGATGCGCCGACCGCTCCAGCCGCGACGCCACGGCGCCTTCACGCGGCGTGGGGGCGCGTGTTCGACCTGCCCGAGGGGGTGTCGCCCGAGCGGGCGGCTCGCCTCCCTGCGCTGGCGGCGCGACCGGCACACGACCGGGCCGGCTCGAAGCCCTACTGCCTGGGTGCTATGACGGCCGGCCCGCGCTTGTTCGGCATTGAGTTGCGCTTCCTCGACGACCGTCTTCTCGACACCCTCGACGGTTGGCTCGCCTGGGGCGGCGTTCTGCGACTGGGCGACAGCGGGGCGAACAATGTGACGCTCGCCGCCACCGGCGCCCAGGTGGTCGACCAGCTGTCCTGGGAGGAGCTTCGGGAGCTCAATAATGCGACCACATGGGAGATCCATCTTCTCAGCCCGACAGTGTTCACCTCGCGAGGCCGGCACGTATCCGGGATCTCACCGGCGTCACTGGCCACGAGCCTGTGCGGGCGGTGGAGGAACTGGAGCCCGGCAACCGCACCGCGGCTTCCCGACCGGGAGGCGTTCTCCCGGGTTCTGGCCACACAGGATTTCACGCATCCAGTGACGACGTCGCTGGGGATGCCCCGGACGGATCGCCGCGGCCGGCTCGCCACCCGTCGAATCGAGGCCTACGAGGGCCGCCTGCGGATCACTGGCCTCACCGGGGCGGAGAGCACCCGCGTCTTCTCCCAGCTCATGGCCCTGGCCCGGTTCACCAACGTCGGCTCGCACACCAGCTATGGGATGGGGGTGCTCGATGTTGAAACCGTGGGGTGAGCGCTATGGCGCGTGGAGTGCTCGGCTGCCGTTTCGGTAGGATGATTAAAAGCCTGGGAGAAGGGAATCGGGATGACTGGTGATGACCGGGATTTCAGTCCGATGATCTATGATGTGATGCGCGAGTTGACTACGCAGCTCAGTGGCCGGTATGTCGAGTGGATGGATGAAGCGAATACTAAGGCAGATGAGGACCATTGGCGGGCTGAGCATTTTCGTGTGATGCGTGAGGCGCGTGCGGTCGACCCGGATAGTCGGGAGGCGATTGAGGCGCACACGGCGGCGTTGCGCGCGGAACTGGCGGCGATGCCCCGGTACGCACCGGTTCTGACATGAGCGGAGAGCTGGGCGTGGAACAACTGCGCGCTCGATTCGATCAGCGTGTCGTTCCGTATCTTGAGGGGTATCGTGTGCAGGCTTCGGGCAGTCAGTCACAGCCGCCCGTCGTCGTCTACGTGGGTGGGCAGCCGGGTGCGGGGAAGAGTCGCGCGAACGAACGCGCGGCTCAGGAACGGCCGTCACCCGCCCGTCATCCCATTGAGTGTATCACGGAATTCGTCCGCCCAGCACGATGACCCCAAAGCGGGGTATTTCTTGGTGCCGGCGGCCGCCCTAACCAGGCCGGCAGTCCGCTCAAGCAGGTCGCGGTATGTGAACTCCGCGGGGACCTGAATGTTCGCCTCATTGAGGACTCGGTGCAGCACCTCTTCCACGGAGTGGTTGCCGTGCGTAAAAATAATAGAGTTCCGGACGCGTGCGAGAACCTCCAAGAGGTCCTTGTGATTCGCCATCCTCTCCCCGCCGGATCGCCCGATCGGCTGCTGAGCGCCGGCAAGTATTATGCGCTCGCCCTCTCCGCCCCTTCTTCCCAGACTCGTATTTCGAACGATGAGCACCCGATTGCGTTTGAAACTTGTCACTTCCGATGCCACAACCACTAACCGCGACCGGGCAATCCAGTCCAGATCCTCCCCCCACAGGGCGGCGATCGTTGTCAAGACGTCAAGGATGCGGGCCGCATGCGCGTCAGGATCCTCGGCGCTCACCGCATTCGCGTAGGCGCTTCCCAGCTCTTTACACCGATCGCTAAGGCGGTCCATCTCCTCATCTCCGGCCCGCAGTATTCGGACGGCCTCTAAGAAGTTGAAGCTCCGCATCGCTGAAGCGGCGGTGGTCAGCAATGCCTCCCGAGAGTCCCGTCGCAGACCGATGCGGTGGTATTGCCCCCCGGATCCCTCTACGTGGCTCTGCAGGAACAACGGAGCCGCGTGTTCCAGGCACCATTTCTGAACGGCGAGAAAAGTGCCGATGACCACCGGCTTCTCCCCCGTGCTCCACAGGACTACTGCCGCCGGGTTGATCTCCTCAAGTTCCGCCAGGATCTCCGCCTCAACCCGGTCGGCAATTGTCGATGCCCGCCCCTCGGATTCGGCCGCCCCTCCGCCGGGAGAGCTGTAGCAAATCGTGGCCGCCCTCGCGGTCGGCCCCCAGGCGGGGCGGGCATCTGCGCGCAACGCCCGAGCGGCGTCCGCGTTCTGCTTGGCCACAGCACAGGACTCCTCGTTCCCGGAGTGCAGAAGAAGAAAAGCGGGCGAAGGCGGTCGGGCGCATGTCAGTCCGGCTCCGGGCAGGGCCTGCAGTAGTTCCGCATCAGGGCTCGCCCTGAGCACTCGTTCCGTGATCAGCTCGCCATCGGATCTGCGGCCGCACGCCGCTATATACAGGACTGTGCGCTGCCAGGGGCGTTTCACGTAGGTCGGCAACTTCTGCTCGTATAACGCGAGTTCACCTTTAAGCGCACTCAGCGCCTCGGTGTACGTCGGCGCCGACGCATAATGCGTGCCTTGGATTCCAATGCGATTAAGTTGCTTCTGTCGCGCCAGCCAGGCCGCCGCCCCGCCGGCGCCCTTATTCTTCGCCATATGTTTCTTGGCGGCCGTTATCAATGGCCCGAGCATGCCGGCCGCCCCATACGGGCGCCTTAATTCTTCCGGTAAGGCGCTGAGAACAGCCGGCCCCTCACGGTCCCGCATTTCCACGAACTGCTTCTCCACCCAGGCCCGCAGTGGAATGGCGGCGCCGATATCGGCCCTCACCATCTCCAATGCGACAATGAGGCCGAGGTCATCTGCGCTAAGAGCCCGCGGATCGCCCTCCGCGCGCTCCAGGGTTCGCAGAAGCGCCTCCTCCTTGCGCACCTCCTCCTCCGGGCGGCCGCCCATCCCCGCCGCCCCGGCTTCGCGCCTCGAATTCGCCCGCGCCTCTTGCACGTGCCCCAGCGATCGGAGCCAGTGGGTCACGGCCTCCGGGTAATCCTCGAGACGCCCCATACGGGCCTTCGACTCACCGCGCTCGGCGACCAGAGCGAGGCGCCAGGGCACGCCGAGCCCGTCCACTGCCCCCATGGCCATGAAAACGATCCGAGTTGCCCCGCCGATCGAGGTCACAATGGCGGAGTCGGCCGGATGGCCGCTGAACCATGTGCGGACACGGTCCTGGACTTGAGGGAAACAAGCCCCTTCTTGCAGGTCCGCCTCATGGAAGACTTCGCAGGTCACACGCCGCCCATATTTTTCCTCGAGCAGTCGACCTGCGCCCTCGGCCGTGAACGCCTTTCCCAGGGCCCGGGCGATGGCGGCGGTTTCCGTGCCCTCCTTTCCGGTTGTCGATCCGAGAAGCAGGATATGCAGTCGACTATTGTCGCCCGTTGAACTCCCCGCTCCTTCTTCCGCATCATCATGAAGTCTCTCGAAGATGCTCCCCAGGGGCGAGTTCATGAAGTCTTGCGATCGGGTCCCGTCGCCGAAGTCGAGGTCCACCACCGCGGAGATCGCGCTCTCGGCGTCGCCGCGCCCGCAGAACCGCTCCAGGACCGCTATCCGCTTCTTGCGCATCTCAACCCGGTTCGGCCCGATGAATTTTTGGATGTCGATTCCCAGATCGCTGTCGCCGACAATATGCACCAGCAGAGTCATGATTCGGCCTTCGTGGTTCTCGGCGCGTGCAGGCTGGAGAGGGCACGGGCACCCGCTGGGCGGCCGGCGCTGTCGCGAACAAGCTCATTGGGCCAGACAAGGTCCGTCCGCTCGGGATGCTGTTCGGCCACTACTCGGCTGGTCACGTAGAGGACTCCGTCTTGGGGTGCGGGCAGGGGCGGGTCGATGGACTGGACGTGCTCGCCGTATGTCAGCCGTATTGTTACCGGTTCCTGCGCGCCCTGCGCCTGGGCGGGGCCGGTCGCCTCAATACTGGATGAGGAGCCCTCGCCCAGTATCAGGCGGGGGGCGCCACCGGCAGGTGGAAGAACCAGTCGCGCCCCTTCTTCAGCGAAGAGCGTCACCTCGTGGGGCGTCAGGTTAATAAGACGTACCGGGTCGCGGCTCATGCATAACGTCCTAACTTGTCCCTGGGGACATCAATGCTGATCGGTCGGGGGTTGGTTCCGGCCAGGTCTTCGGGGGAGAGGCCAAGTCCTTTAACCGGCCGTCCGGTGCGCCTGTCCGTCCGGTTGTTCACTTTGTTCTCCTCCAAATGCATGTGCCGGACCTCTACATTGTCCGTATAGCCGTAGGCTGCCCTCTGCATGGCCTTGACCCAGGGCCGCATGTCGAGGTTTCCCCTGAAAACGTCGTTGAACTGCGGGGGCTCGGTTCGCTTCTCGGAAGTCCCCAGGCATCCGGTCAGGCTCCTGTAGTCCTGCGCCAGCTGCGACCCCAGACGGGCCCTGAGGCCGCCCTTGGGCACGTCAACTTTGATGACGCCGAGCCCGAGGGGCTTGCCCAGCCCCATGCGCAGATACCCCTCGGCGTTCGGGTTGCCGGCTCTAACCGACTGCGGCACCAGGTTCGAGGGGGTAAGCACCCACATGAGCGCGGCCACTTCGTTCCTCGTCAGGTTACTGAAGCTCATGGTGCAGGTGAGCACGCTGCCGGCCTTGACCCAGGACTTCGCGCGCAATCGCACCGAGTCCCGGGGCCGCTTCGTTCCTCGTGGCACCCAAACCCGGGTCGCGGTGGTGGGGAATCCGTTCTGCGTGAGCACTCGGCGCGCCACCGGGTAGGCGGCCGCGCCGAGGCGCTGCCCGGCGACGTAGTAGCCGCTTCGCGGCAGTGGGCCGCGCTGTGCGGACACCGGTGCGGTTCCCCGCGCTGAGGTGAGGAACCGGCGGGCGGATTCCGGTTTGGGACTGAGCAGCGGCGTCAAGAGCTTCGGCTGGTCCCCAACGACCGCGCCCGCGGCATTGACGGGCCCCACGCTCACGTGCCCGCGCAGGGCGACATCCCCGCCCTGCGCGTCCTCTTGAGGATCGGGCACCACATATCCGAAGAGCCGCTCCGCCGGGGACGCCTCGTCACGGGAGGCGGCGGGGAGGATTCCCTGGGCAGCGGCAAGGTCATGGGGCGAGACTGAGTAGGCGCGCCGCCCGATCATGGTGGGCACCACCTCGCACACGGTGTACCCGGCGCCCTTGACGAGTTCCATCCCGGTGCCGTAGTTGGCGTCGGCGAGTACGGCGTAGGCGAGGTCGCCGCGCTTGAGCCCCGGGTGTTTTGCCCCCTCCCCCGCGCGGGCCTCCTCCGTGACCCGGTTCGGGGTCTGATGCTTCTCCTGCTCCGACTCCTCATCGCGCTGCTTGAGATAACTATTGGCAATAATCTTGTAACTCTCAACGATATCACGGCCGACCGTCACGGGCTCTGCCGGATTCGCTGCGGTGCTGAAGAAGAAGCGCTCGTCGCGTTTACCGTTGAAAAGAGCGCGCGGCGCATCCCCGTCACGGGCCGTTCGATACACGTAACCAGTGACGTAGTCGAGGGTGTCCACCACCGTGATATGTTCTTTGATTTGAAATGCCTCAACGGGTTCGTCCCCGGCCGGGGCGATGTGAGTGACCTGCCAGTAGGCGTACCGGTTGGGGTGGCCGGGTTCGCCATGCAGGCACAAGGACATGTGGCAGGTCACCTTCCGACCGTGCCGTGCCAGTGCGGCCAGCCGGCGCGGGCCGTCGCGGAACGTCATGTGGGCGTGCCCTTGGCCGGCGCCTTGCAATGCGGCCGCCCGCATGACGGGGTACCGGCTGTATCCGGTGTCGTGCACGGTGTACTCGTCGCCGAGTAGGAGTTCGGCGTCAAGGTCGCCGTCCTCCTTCTCCCCCAGGATTCTGAGCGGAACGAGTCGTAGGGCGGCGGCGGGGTCCGCTCGGTATGTGAGCCGGTCACTGTGGTCCCCGAACACGCGGAACCGCGAAGCCGTAAGAGTCTCATAGGCGCGGGAGATAGCGCCTTTGACCATGGTGGGCGGGACGAGCACGCGCCCCTGCGCGTCGCGCGGCAGCTCAACGGTCGCCGCCTGGCGCGGATCGTCAGAGCGGCTCTGCTCACCGAACACCAAGGGCGTCTTGACCGTTATCCGCACATCAATAGTGCCCGACCACCGGTCCGCGGCTATGTGATCATGGCCGGCCGCCTGCCCGTCGGCGAATAGGCCCGATGGCAGGCGGCCATCGTCCTCAAGGCGCTTAGCGGAATCGCGTAGGACCGGGATGCGATTGACGGCCGAGTGAAATGCGTTCATCTCACCCCCACCTCCCTGTGAAGAATTCGTCGACGAACACGGTATTGGAGTAGCCCGGTTCTTCAATGAACACCTCGACGGCGGTCATTGTCAGCGGCCCCTCGGGCCGCTCCCGGGTGTCGTGCTGCAGGTACTCGTTGCTCCGTGTCCAGCACGGCGCCTCACCCGCGGTGGGGTTGTCGAAGACTGTGGTTGTGGCGCCCCCGGAGTCGTTGAGCCACCGCGCCTCGTGAGCGAGCACTCCCCGGGCGCGCTTCGAGTCCGGTGCCCACAGGCGCAGTTCGAAGACGGTGCCGAGGTCCACCTCACTGCCGTCGGTCGCTGTAAGCGACGCTCCCCGAGCCCTGCGCACGGCGACGGCGCCGTGCGTGGTGAGGGCCAGTCCGACCCACTCGTCCTCGGCCTGCTCAATCACGGCGCGCACCTCCGGCGTGGTGTGCGCGGTCGTCGTCCAGGACCCCTCCCTCAGGGGTGGAAGCTTACTGGTGTCCATGAGTGTCACGCGCCTTCCGCGTCTTGGGCGGCCCCGGCCGCATTGGTCTTGGGGGGTCCATTGAGGTAGTCCGCCCATGAGGAGCCACCCGCCTCAGAGGCGCCAATGAGGTCGTTCACGGCCCGCAATCGGTCAAGAAGGGCTCGCGCCAACCCCGTGGCGTCGTCGCCGTCGGCTTTGAGGCTCCACCCGTCCCCCAGCAGGTTCTCAGCCCCGGTGACGGTGATCCCGGTGACTCTCACCTGCCCCAGCCCCCGGGTCCCGCGGCTGCCCAGGGGCAGGGTCCCGGCGGCGAGTTCGGCGAGAGTCAGGCCGAGGAGGCACATGGCCGCGCGGCGCTGATCGTCTCCGCCCTGGATCCGGTTGAGGTCCAGGGCCAGGCGGATGCGGTTCCACCTCACCAGGGGAACCTCCTCACTGAACAGCAGCCCGTTGGCGACTCCCCCGGTCCAGCGGTCACCGGCGTTGTGGGTGCGCTTCACGGCCTTGGGCTCCTTGCCCTGCGCCAGGGTGTCGAGGACCATGAGGGCCCCCCGCCGCTGTGTGCTTCCGAAAAGGTCGCGCACCAGTTGCGGATCCTGGGCGAGCTGGGCGTGGACCTCTGTGCTCGACCAATCCGCCGAGGCCGCGGCGCCGTCGTCGGCCAGGAGGATGGTGCGGGCGATTCTGGTGGCCCGGCTCCGGAGCGCTCCTCGCACTGAGCTCCCCGGCAGCACCAGTGGCGGGGCGGGCTCCTCGGGGCGGGCGGGGCGGGCCCGCAGGGGGAGCGCAGGATCGGTCTCCTGCCTGTCCGGGTCGCGCTCCGGTGGGCGCTGCTCGGCGACCAGTATTCCGGTCGGGCTGTTCCAGGCGATATCTATGCGGACTTGGTTGGCCACTGGGACTGGGGCGGCCTCAATGTCAATGCCGGGAGGCGTGTCATCGAGGAACCCGCGCAGGGCCTCCTTGGAGTCCAGCGTCGTTTTCTCAACGCGCCAGGCCCGTTTCCCGCCGGCGAGGCCGACGCGGCCCCAGCCGGCGTTCTGCCGTCCTCCGAAACTCACGCGCCCCGCTTTGAGCACCCCCAGGATCTGCCCCAGCAGCTCCTCGAAGCCGTCGGTGTCGCCGTCGTCGTCGAGGCTTCCCACCCGGCCGCTGAGGCACAGGCTCAACCTGGCCCCCGGCGGGAGGATTTCGTGGACGAAAAGCGCACCATCGCCGGCCATGCCCCAGTACCGGTCCACGGCGATGCCGGTGCGCTCGGCCAGTTCCGTCCCAGCCTCAACCCTGTCGAGCGCAATGGCGTGGACGGTCATGGCGCTGGCGCGGTCCTGGCCGCCCCACAGGTGCGCCGTGGTTGCGCCAAAGGCCTCCTCGCAGGCGGCCCGCAGGGAGCCCTTCACGGAGCGCCCCGGAAGGACCGGGGTGCCCGTGGCGTCCCGGGCGAAGAGTCGGGGCTCGCATTGGCGCGCCTCATCCCCGTAGCGACGTTGCGCTCCGCGGTCGACTCTCTCCTCGGTCCCTCCCGAGTGGATGGGCGACTGCGCCCGCAGTTCAACCTCGAGCTCATAGCGTGTGATGCTCACTGCCCCACCCCTGTCTTCAGGAACTCGGCCTGGTCCGCCATGCGCATGGCAATGCTCTGCTGCGCCAGGAGCGGGTGCCCGACGGCGATACGGCCAAACCCTTGGCCTTTGAGTTGTCCGAGGCCATTGCGCTCGATTCTGCTCAGCGCCCTGCGGACCTCTGCGTCCGCGCCCGGGTCGGCGGGGCGGACTCGGATGACTGAGCCGGCCTGGATGGCTATTCGGCTGGGGCGCGGTTGGTGATCGGCTGCGGACCACGAGTCGACACGCCGGTGGCGCACGCCCGCGGCGTACCGGGCCCCCGCGCGTGCGCCCGGCTTCGCGGCACGGTCCTGGTGAAGGTGAACAGCGGCGCCCTCGGCCTCCAGGGCCTTCATGAGGTCTGTGATTCCGCCCGCCGCCCCCAGGGTGGCTGAGCGCAGGATCAGGTCGGAGGTGAGCCAAATGGTGGTGGCGCCCTCCTCGTCCCAGTCCCAGGGCCGCGCGCCGGGTCCGGCCGCGACGCGGCTGAGTCTCCCCAGGTGGCAGTGCACGTTCCCGTAGGTGCCCGACAGCCGCCGGGAGCCGAGGAGGGCCGGGCCGGTGAGCAGGTCCGCGAGCCTCTCCTCCCCCACCACCTGGAGGAGTTCGTCGGACAGGCGCAGCTCCGCCTCGAGGAGGCATCCTGCGGGCAGGGCGCGCACGAGGAACAGCTGGCCCGTGCTGGCCGCCCCGGTGGCGGTATTAATGGCGGTGGACTGGCGCCCCACCAGGGCCGGCTTGCCGACCGGTGTGGGGCCCGCCTGTCCGGCGGCGCCCCAGTAGACGAAGCCCTCACGGCGCAGCGGGATGTGCGCCGTCCGCGGGTCGGCCGCCAGCATCCGGTTCAACGCCTGAAAGCCCTCGCCGTTGCCGGTGGCCGGGGCGTTCTTCTCCTTGGAGAGGATGAAGGGCACTGGGAGCCCGCGGACCCCGCCTATGACGGGGGTGGCGTCGGAGAGTTCCAGGTGCCCGAGGACGACGGCGTCGCGCACGAGCGCATGGTCCGGGAGGGCGCCGCGCAGGCACCGGTGCACCCAGGACAGCAGGACGGTCCCGCGCAGGAACTCCAGGGATTTCACCTCGTTGGAGAAGGGGACCTCGTAGGCGACCAGCGGCGTGTCCAGGCGGATCCTGAGGGGCGCGGTCGCGCCTTCCCCCTGGGGGAGCTGGCTTCCGGCCGCCTTTGAGAGCCGAGCGGGCCGGTGGCTTGCGGCCTTGGGGACGGTGGGGTCCACGCCGGAGGCGCCGAGTTGGAGTGCGTCGAGGTTGTTGGCGCACCAGTGGCGGTCGAGGGCGGTGTTCCCCTCCATGAGGGTGGCGCGGCAGCGCCCATCGCCACTGGTCCGGTCTGAGCCAATGGCGGACACCAGTTGGGCCGCTAGGGCGAGGATGAGGCGGGCGGCCCTGACTTGGGCGGGGGTCCAGGCGAGTTGGGCGCCGGAGGCGCCGTCGATGTGAAGAGTGACGGTGGACCTGCCCTCACCCCCGGCGGCGCGCTCAATGAGGCGCAGGTGGTCCGGGAGGGCCGTCCCGGTGTCGTCGTCAATGGAGACGCTCATGACCTCGTGGGTGCCGGTGCGCGGGGGCGCGCCGGCGCCCGGGGAGTCGCTGCCGGGCGGGTCCGTGCGTTGGCCGGCGGGGGTGACGGCGGCGTCGGAGAAGGACACCAGGCGCGGCGCCCGGTCGTTGCCGAACAGCGCCCCGGCGAGGTCCTGCCATGGGCCGGTGGGGCTCGCATTGTCCAGGGCGTGGGCGGCGTTGAATGCCTGTTCGCGCATAATCCCGGCGATGACGGTCCCCCGGATAACGGGGCGGCCCTGGGAGTCCTTCTCCACGGCGGCGTCGACGCCGCCGGCCAGGCCGATGCCGGTTGAGACTCCCCAGTCGGTGGTCAGGCGGAGGCGGAGGGAGAAGCCGGCTGCGGATGTCACTGGTCCTCCTGCGCGTGGGTGGTGGTGTCGGGGGCCGTTGCCGGGGGCTGTTTCGCGGACTGCTCCAGATAGGGGATGGGAAGCAGCTCGGAGAGTTCAATGAGGTCGAAGACGAGTGCGGCGTCCCCGAGCGCGGTGACCATGGGTCCGAGGACGCGCCGGGCGTCCTGCCACTCGGAGTCAATGTCTTGGGGCGTGACGGGTTCTGCGCCCGGCGGGGTGTGCGCCTGGTCGGAGAGGAGCTTGCGAATGCGGGCGGCGCGTGTTTTGGGGAAGGCCACGGGTTCTTTCGCCCCGGGGGCGGTGCTCAGCCCCGTGAACCAGGTGCTTCGGTCGATCATGGTTGGCCAGGGGGCGCCGCGCAGGGGGGAGGCGGCAGTGCGCTCGCCCCTCGTGGGCTCAGCCGCGGGGGCGTGGCCGCCCGTTGGCGGCCCGGCGGCGGGCGCGTGGAGCCGGTAGGGGCGGGCGGTGAAGTCCTGGTAGCCCTCGAGGAGTTGATGCGGGTCAGTAATGGTGGAGTCGAAAAGGGCGTGGTAGGTGAGTGTGGAGCATTCCTGTCCAGGTTCTTTACCGATTCTTTTGGCGTCGCGGACGAGTTCTTCGGCCAGGTTGTAGGCGAGGTGGAAGGGGAAGGCCCTGGGCACGATGGCGGCCCCGGCGGCGGCGGTCATTGGCGCCGGCGTGCGGTTTTGGCGGGCGCGGGGGCTCAGGTGCCCGAGCAGCGGGTCCTTCTCGGTCGCCTCCTCATAGGCCTGGAGGAAGGCGTCCATGAAGGGCAGGGCGTAGCGGCCCTCGGTGAGGACGGTGGCGTCGTCGCCTCCCAGGAGGATGGGGACCACGGGCACGGCGGCGGGAGGGCGCCCTGTGCGCTCGCTTTCGGCGTCCGCCCACTGGGCGACCTTGGCCCAGGCGGTGAGGAAGGCGGTGGTCACCGCCGTGTCCAGGCTCTTGTTGATTTTCAGGAGGAAGAGTCGCAGGGCCCGGGGGGATTGTGGTTCGCAATGGACCTGCGCGATGAAGTCGCGGCGGGGGATCGCCCTCATGGACTCCCCGAGTCTGCTCATCATGGCGCCCACCCCATTGCCGTCGATGTGGACGACGGCGATCTTGGACAGGCGGTGAGCGCTCTGGGGTTGGGTGCGGCCCTGGTGCGCCGCCTCCGGAGGCGCGGTGTCGCAGTCGAAGGCGTCCTCGAGTTGTTGCAGGTCTCGTGCCAGCCGTTCTTTAATGGATTCGAAGCGGGGATCGTTTTGGGCTATTTTCAGGAGCCGCCGGCGGGCGTCGGCGGCGCAGGCGCGTTTGACCTGGCTGGTCAGTGACCATGGCCGTTCGGAGTCCCTGCGTTTTCTTTCCAGGCCCAGGAAGGGGGCGGCGGGGAGGGCGGAGTCTTGGGCGCGCCGCAGGTAGGGCGTTTGGGGGAAGCGCGCCTCAGCCGGTGGGCGGTTGAGGCCGTACCTGGCGGCCTCGGCGTGAACATGGCTGAGGTCCTCCTCGGTGATGTCGGCGTTCTCGACGGGGATGAAGACCCCGGAGACGTCCATGCCCGGGGCCTGGGCGAGAGCACGGGCGGTGACCGCGCTTATGAGGGCGCGGGCGTCGTCTTGGCCGTCGACCACGGCAATGACCTTCCCGGAGGACTCCGAGACGGGCGTGACCTCAATACCCTGCTTGTCCGCCTCTTGGCGCGCCCATGGGGCGAGCCTGGTCAGCAGGTAGGAGGCCCCAATGTTCTCGCGTTGTCGCGGGGAGGAGAAGACAAAGCGCTGGTTGCCGTTGGTCTCGAGCATGACAAGGTGCATTCGTGGCTCCCTCGGGTCGCGTCCGGGACTAGTGTTCCAGCCGCCCCGGGGCGCGCGCGCCGCCTTGGGGGTACTAGTTCTGGTATAGCCCGGCCCCGGCGGGGTGCCGGCCTGGGCGGGGTGCCGGCCCCGGCTCACCATATCCCCCGGTACAGCCCGGCGTCGTCGAGGGCCGGTGCGGTTCCATAGACTTCGCAACGGTCCCGGCAGGTGCCGCACAGGGGGTAGAGGTGGACGACGTCGTCGGTCTCATGGATGATCTTGGTGATGGTGGTGCGCGCTTCGTCAAGCTCCTGAGGGCTGAGCCGCAGTTGGAAGACGGACTCCTGGAGGCGGTAGCCCATCCCTTCTAGTGCGGCCGCCAGTTTGGCGCGCCGGGTGTTGGAGGCGATGTCGTAGGCGACTATGACGGTTATCGCCACGAGACGCCGGTCCACTCGTAGTCGGGTTCGGTGATGGCTCGGCCCAGCAGCTGGGCGGCGTGGTGGATGTGGCGGCGCCACGTGCCCGAGAACCCGGGCAGGGCGCCTTTGACGCGGCGTTGGAGGGTCGCCTCATAACCGTCGACGAGTGCTTTCTTGCCTTCACGGTTGAGCCAGATGCCCTCGCCGTCCTCCGAGGCGGTGGCGTGCTCGGGCCGCAGGCGGTGCGAGCGCAGGAGTGAGACGACGGTGCGGTCTACTAGGAGGGGGCGGAATTCCTCCATGAGGTCGAGGGAGAGGCTGGGGCGCTTGTCGGTGGAGGCGTGTAGAACCCCGAGCGAGGGTTCCAGGCCGGCGGCAATGAGGGCACCGGTGCACTCGCTTAAGAGGATGGCGTAGGCGTAGGACAGGGCGGCGTTGGCCAGGTCTTTGGGCGGGCGGCGGCTGCGGCGGGGGAAGGTGACGTCGTCGGGCACGAGGGCGGCCAGGCAGGAGAAGTACTGGGTGGAGGCGGCGCCTTCAATGCCCATGAGTTCATCAATGGTGCCGGCGTGGCCGGTGTCCGCTAGGAGTGTCCGCAGGAGGCCGCAGGTGGTGGTGATGTCGACGGCGCGGTCACGGCGGCCGGCCCGGTGGATGACGTTGAGCTGGTGCCTGATTTTGGCGCGGATAATGGCCTGCGCCAGGGGGAGGCGGGCGTGATCGTTCTCGGCGAGTTCGGCCTGGGCCAGGAGCCGGCGGGCGCTGGTTGTTGACCGTGGCCCGGAGAGCTGCCCGAGGTAGTTGCCGTGGCGGGACAGGAAGACGACGTCGATGTCGTTGTAGAGCGCCCAGGAGCGGGCTCCGGCGGATAGGCCGACAGTACCGGTGAGGACTATGCGGTTGACGGCTCGGCGGGGTATGGATACGTGGGGCAGTCCTGTGGGGCCGTCGACTATGAGGCGCTCGCGGGAGACGCGGACGCGGGCGCCGTCTTGGCCGACGTAGACGACTTTGTCGGGGTGGGCGTGCTTGTCGACGTCGTGGTGGGGGTCGACTTGGGGGAGGGTGGCTGAGAAGTCGACTCCGAGGTAGCTGAAGCCCTCGTCGAAGGTGGTGACCATGGTCTTGTCCTCATTGAGTGGGAATCCGAGGGCGGCTGCGAGGACACGGATGGTGTCGAACGCTTCTATGACGTCGCTGCGAGTGGGGCCGCATAGGACGATGTCGTCGGCGAAGCGCACGTATCCGTATCCGGCGTCGCCGATGGTGAGGTCCACGCTGGTGAAGGAGAGGTTGGCCAGGAGGGGTGAGAGGCAGGAGCCTTGGGCGACGCCGCGGCTCCGGGCCCGCGGTTCGTGGTGGGCCCGCCGGGGCGAGGCGATGAGGCGAATGAGGTCGCGTGTTCGGCGGCATTCCAATACGTCCCCCATTGCCTCCAGTGCGTCGTCGATGAGCACGTGGGGGAAGAACTCGTCTATGTCAGTGCGCAGGACGTGGTGGTTGCCGTGGTCTCGGAGGGTGGCGAGGTGGTCAACGGCGTCGTCGACTCCTAGGCCGATCCTGTAGGCGAAGGAGCACGGGGATTGGACGCGGTCGAGGGGCTGAGCGATGACGTCGACGACGGCTCTTTCGACGAGCCGGTCGCGGATGGTGGGCACGTGCAGGATCCGGCGTTCACCGGGGGTCTTTTTGGGGATGGGAATTCGGGTGAGTGGGTTGGGGATGTAGGTCCCGGTTCTGAGTTCGGTGGAGAGGTCGGCCAGGTAGCGGTCCAGGTTTGCGGCGATGGCCTGGGTTTCCCGTTGGAGTTGGCCGTCTCGCGCGTCCTTGGCCAGGAGGGTGCTCCAGGCCTTGGCGAGGACCTCGGTGGAGGTGATGGTTTCGAAGAGGCTTCCCGGCTCGGTGAGTCCGCCGCGTTCGGTGAAGGCGGGGGTGCTTTGGAGCGGGAGGATCTTTTCTCCCAGGTAGTAGCCCCGAGGGGCGCCGCTGAGGGGAGGCGGGGAGCCGGCCCGCCCGGCCGTGTCGGATCGTGCTCGTGGCAGGTGTGTTCTGCGCCGGCGCATGGGCGAGGCGTCCTCCTCTCGTCTTGAACGCCCTTATCTGTCCTATTGTCAACAGATACGCCTTCGTGTCACTACCTCAGTTCTGGTACTTGCGCTGGGACCCGTTGTGCGATAAAGGCCGGTCGCGCGCGTACCGTGGGCTGGTTGAGCGGGGCGCGGTGGTGGGCGAGGGGCGGCGAGCGCCAGCGGTCCGGCATCCTGCCTCACGGCGGCTTATCGGGGTCTTTGTTCCCATCACCAGAGGCGATGGGAACAAAGACCCCGATTTGCGGTTGTCTGACGCCCGCCCTTTTTGTCATAACACACCTCACGGTGCGGAGCACCCTCTAGATCGACGATGTTCCGGTTCGATGAATTCGACAACAAGGTTTTAATGCACCCATGGTACAGGAGCGTTCTGACACCTGGGCAGAGCATAGCACAGACGGCGGGCCTGCGCCGCCCTTAATGCACCTTATGGTGCGGGGTGGTTTCTGACGGCGCACCAACTCCGTGAGACTCTCGTCAGCATTGTCTTAATGCACCTTATGGTGCGAGATGCTTTCAGACTTGAGGTTCCGATGAATCGGAGCCAGTTTGCCCAGGAGGAGTCTTAATGCACCTTATGGTGCGAGGTGCTTTCTGACCTTCAGATCGGAATGACGGTTCAGGTGCGGGATCCAGAGTCTTAATGCACCTTATGGTGCGAGGTGCTTTCTGACGTACGACACCTCATGCGGATACGCGCTTCAGTGTGGTCTTAATGCACCTTATGGTGCGAGGTGCTTTCTGACCACAAGGAGGGGGTCGAGGAAATCATGCGGACGAGTCTTAATGCACCTTATGGTGCGAGGTGCTTTCTGACTTTGAAAGGAGGACGCCATGCGCGTCCTGTCTGCGTCTTAATGCACCTTATGGTGCAAGGTGCTTTCTGACCGCGACAATGATCGCGGCAACCCCAATTCCCAACCCGTCTTAATGCACCTTATTGGTGCAAGGTGCTTTCTGACAAAATGCGATCGCAGGTATACCACCTATTGTTTTATCAGTCTTAATGCACCTTATGGTGCGAGGTGCTTTCTGACCGGACTGGCTCAGCTCATCATCGCCGCCCTCATCTGTCTTAATGCACCTTATGGTGCGAGGTGCTTTCTGACTTTCCAACGGAGTCCCAGGGTTCGGCCAGGTCAGGCCGTCTTAATGCACCTTATGGTGCGAGGTGCTTTCTGACGGCGAGACCCGTGTCTACTGGACCGCCCACCTCACGTCTTAATGCACCTTATGGTGCGAGGTGCTTTCTGACAAATCATAAAAGATTTCGACGTCTGACACCTGACTCCTGTCTTAATGCACCTTATGGTGCGAGGTGCTTTCTGACTGGTTCCCAGGAGACAATCCTGGCACACGTCGGGGTCTTAATGCACCTTATGGTGCGAGGTGCTTTCTGACTGAAAGGAACCCCGAGATGTTCGAGATTGACTGGTCTTAATGCACCTTATGGTGCGAGGTGCTTTCTGACATGGCATACACAACACACCTTCTCTCAGAAGCGAGAGAGTCTTAATGCACCTTATGGTGCGAGGTGCTTTCTGACAACTGGAGGGTGTGACCAAAAAAATCGCCGGATAGGTCTTAATGCACCTTATGGTGCGAGGTGCTTTCTGACGGGGGGGCTGGCACACGAGGCCCGCTCGATCGCGTGGTGTCTTAATGCACCTTATGGTGCGAGGTGCTTTCTGACTCAAGGAAGACCACCCTCTCGCCCATCGTTTGGGGTCTTAATGCACCTTATGGTGCGAGGTGCTTTCTGACATGGCTCTAGAGACCCTCAACGACATCGTCGTAACTGTCTTAATGCACCTTATGGTGCGAGGTGCTTTCTGACTTTGGTAGGTATCTACGATGAGGACACCATTCGGTCTTAATGCACCTTATGGTGCGAGGTGCTTTCTGACTGGATCGAGTATTCTGCTCGACGGCGAGGGAAACGTGGTCTTAATGCACCTTATGGTGCGAGGTGCTTTCTGACCCAAAGACGAAGCCGACGAAACAGAAGAGGAGTGATTGTCTTAATGCACCTTATGGTGCGAGGTGCTTTCTGACGTCGGGCGAAGCTCGAACCAATCCTGTACCACAATTTGGGTCTTAATGCACCTTATGGTGCGAGGTGCTTTCTGACTGAGCGTCATCCTCCTGGGCGGCCATGGCCACGCGTCTTAATGCACCTTATGGTGCGAGGTGCTTTCTGACGAAGAAGAGCGCGACGTCGCAGAGTTTCTGGAAAAGTCTTAATGCACCTTATGGTGCGAGGTGCTTTCTGACGGGGGGGGCGCATAGTCGTCACGGCAATACCGGGTCTTAATGCACCTTATGGTGCGAGGTGCTTTCTGACCGGGCGAAACGTATGTGGTCAAAGACTACATGGGAAGTCTTAATGCACCTTATGGTGCGAGGTGCTTTCTGACCACGACCTTGGGGTAATTCAGACCATCGCCGCTATCAGTCTTAATGCACCTTATGGTGCGAGGTGCTTTCTGACAGAGGAGAAGATTGTGGAAGACAGCAGTCTGATTAGTCTTAATGCACCTTATGGTGCGAGGTGCTTTCTGACGTGTGGCTCTACCCCGATGGTGGGGCCGAGCCATATATGTCTTAATGCACCTTATGGTGCGAGGTGCTTTCTGACGTCTTTAGAGACGTCCACAACAGCATGTCGGACGAAGGTCTTAATGCACCTTATGGTGCGAGGTGCTTTCTGACGCAAAGAGATATCTGGAGCTTCTGGCAGATCTGTCTTAATGCACCTTATGGTGCGAGGTGCTTTCTGACAGGACGATATCAACAATCACCATCGCCGCGACAATGTTGTCTTAATGCACCTTATGGTGCGAGGTGCTTTCTGACCCTACCATTTGAAAGGATACTACTATGGCTGACGAAGTCTTAATGCACCTTATGGTGCGAGGTGCTTTCTGACGGGCTGGACGACATGCCAAGCCGTGTCGGCGGTGGTGTCTTAATGCACCTTATGGTGCGAGGTGCTTTCTGACAATGGTACAGGAGCGTTGATATGACGTACGCCTCGAAGTTTTAATGCACCTTATGGTGCGAGGTGCTTTCTGACCCAGCGGCGACCACTGGGACGGGCCCAGTACCCACGTCTTAATGCACCTTATGGTGCGAGGTGCTTTCTGACTCAGATGGTGGGCGATTTACCGCGCGTGCAGCGGCTAGTCTTAATGCACCTTATGGTGCGAGGTGCTTTCTGACGCACGAGTACATTTCTCTCGAGGGTAGTACACCCATAGTCTTAATGCACCTTATGGTGCGAGGTGCTTTCTGACGCGGCCGGAGGAATTGCCCTCGCTGCCACCGTCGCGTCTTAATGCACCTTATGGTGCGAGGTGCTTTCTGACAGTAGGGAGAGAGTTGGAAATATGCCTCTAATTGGTCTTAATGCACCTTATGGTGCGAGGTGCTTTCTGACCCCCTGCCCCAGAAGCCGCGCCATGACGCCACTTCAAGGGCCCGGATCGCCACCGGCCCCGCAAGCACCCCAACGGGGTGGCTAGCACCGCCCCCATTCTGCCACTTCTCCCTGCAATCACGCCACTCGCCACCGACGCCACTTCCACGCCCCCGGCAAACAACTTCCAACGACGCCAAGCCGAAAAGTCCCCCTCCAACACCACCCCCACCCAGGACCAAAGCCCCTTGACAAACGCGATACGACCATTTATTAACGCATTTCGGGCCTCTCGACTACGGGCCAGAATGCGCTCAACCCCCATAGACCTCGGGCCGCAGGGTCCCGATGAACGGCAGGTTGCGATAGTTCTCGGCGTAGTCCAGCCCGTAGCCGACCACGAACTCCGTGGGGATGTCGAAGCCCACGTAGGCCACCTCCACCTCCACCTTGGCAGCTTCAGGCTTGCGCAACAGGGTCGCGATCTCCACGCTCGCCGCCCCGCGCGAGGAGAGGTTGCCGGTCAACCAAGACAGGGTGAGCCCGGAATCAATAATGTCCTCAACAATAAGTACGTCGCGGCCGGTCAGGTCGGTGTCGAGGTCCTTGAGGATGCGCACCACCCCGGAGGACTTGGTGCCCGACCCGTAGGAGGACACCGCCATCCAGTCCATGGGCGCTGAGCGGTGCAGCCGGCGCGATAGATCGGCCATGACGTAGATAGCGCCCTTGAGTACACCCACCAGCAGTAGGTCCTTGTCCGCGTAGTCGGCGTCGATCTGCGCAGCCATCTCATCAAGGCGCTGATCGATCTGCTCCTGGGTGATCAGCACCTCCTGAAGGTCCTGTCCCATGTCCGCGACGTCCATCTCGGCTCCTTACACACCGTGAGTGAGGCAGGCGCCCTCCAGGCCCCGCACGGGGACACGACGACCCGCCGACGCCACAAGCCTGCCACAGATACCAGCCGACCTCAGCGGAAAGCCACCCACCGGATGGTTACCGCTGCATCACAGCCCCATTCGCTCCACCCAGGCCTCGGGCCGTGCGATCTCCTCCGGGCTGGGCAGCAATTCCGGCGCAGCCCACACCCGGTTGAGTCCCTCGTGCCCCACCCGGGCGACAACCGCGCGCACAAAAGCGGCGCCGTCGTCGTACTGCGCCTCCTTGGCCTGCGCGCCCAGGAGCCGCCATAGCAGCGCCCCGATCCCCGGGCCGGTCCCGCCCTCCTGGTGCCCCGAGCCGGTCAACGACGCCCGCAGCCGGTGCACCGACGGCATCTGGGAGGGCTTGACGGCGTCCAGGACCGCCTCGGCATGCCCCTCCAGAAAACTGAGGGTGGTCACCAGCCGGGCCAGGACGCGGCGCTCGGAGGCGCTAAGCAGCTGGCTCAGGCCCTCGACGCCCTTCTCGCCGTCACGCAGCCCGAGTGCCCGCGCCACCCTCTCGGCGGGGCCCAGCCGCGCCCCGCCCTCACCCGCGGACCCGCCCCAGGTGGCCACAATGGCCTCAACCACCTCGGTGAGCCCGGCGCGCAGGTGCGCGGCCAACCACGGTGCGGCGCTCAACTGGACGACATGGGTGGCCTCGTGCAACGCCACCCAGACCGGCAGGTCGAGCCGGTCCAGCTCCAAGCGCTGCTGAAGGGCCAGCACATTGGGGGCCACCAGCAGCATGCGGGCCGCCACCACCGGCTCCACCCGGCCGCCTGACGGCGCTACCGCCTGCGCCGCCCCAGTCTCCTGGGCCGCTCCGCCCACCGGACCGGCCCCGCCCCCAGCGGCCCGAGTACCGCCCCGGGCCGCGCCGGCATCCTCCGCCCCGGAGGGCGCGGCCGGGGGAAGCACCTGCCCCAGGACACGGGTGGAGAGCAACCCCAGGGCCCCGGCGACCTCCGCCGCCCCAACAGCACGCAGGGCCGGGGACGACGGCGCGGCGGGCACCCCGGCCATGAGGTCGCGCAGGCCGGTCGCCGCGGCGCGCACCAAACCCGCCCGGTCCACAACCAGCACCTCTGTGCTGGCGGCGGCCCGGCGCGCCGCCGCCCCAAGTCCGGTGATGCGCCCCACCCAGGCCGGGGCGTCAGCGGCCCCGCGACGCAGCCGGGTCACGGTGTTGCGGCGCGCCGCCGCTGTGGCGGTAGGGCCCGCCGGGGTGGCTTCACGCGCCAGGCGCGAAGCGGCGTCCCAGTCGACGAGGTCAGCGGCGCTAGCGGGTCGCAAGTCGGTGCTCACCGGCCCAGGGTACGACCGCGCACTATGCCGACGCCCTCAACCCGAGCAGCCGCAGGCGGACAGGGGGATGACGAAGTCCTCATCTATGGCCACCCGCGCCGAGGTCAGCCCGCCGTCGGGGAAGCCGTCGACGATAACGGCGAAGGCCAGCAGCCGGCCGTCCTGGGTGACCACGACGCCGCTCAGTGAGGCCGACTCGTTGAGGGACCCGGTCTTGGCGCGCACCGTGCCCGCCCCGGTGGTGCCCACGAAACGGTCATCGAGCGTGCCGTCCAGGGACGCCACCGGCAGTGAGGCAATGAGGACGCGTCCAGCAACCCCGCCCCGGGGGCCGGCGGCGCGGGCGAGAACCTCCGCCAGCAGCCTGGCGGGAACCTTATTGCCCAGCGCCAGCCCCGAGCCGTCCACCAGCGTGGTGCCGGAGGTATCAAAGCCATCCGCCTTCAGCTGAGCCAGCACCGCCCGGGCGGCCCCCTCGAAGTCAGCGGTCTCCCCCGCGGCCACGGCCACGAGCCTGCCCTCCACCTCGGTCATGGTGTTGTCGGAGGTCTTCAACGACAGGGACAGGACGTCCGCCAGCGGCGCCGAGCTCACAGAAGCCAAGTCGGTGGCGGACTGGGGGGCCGCCTCGCGGGCAACCTGCCCGTCGACGGTGATGCCGGCAGCCGCCAAGTGCCCGGCGAAAGCCTGAGCGGCCTCCATGGCCGGGTCGGCCGGGTAGTCGCCGGCTTCGTGGTGGGCGGAGACGTCGATCATAATCGGCTGAACCTGGCCCACCCAGGCCTCATTGCCCTCCTCCCATCCGGCATTCCAGGTGGAACCAGTGAACAGGGTGTCGTCCAGGGCCACCGAGACGCTCGTCACCCCTTTGGCTTGAAGCGCCTCCGCGGTCTGACGGGCCAGGTCCCCCAGGCCCGCATGGCCGGCGACGGCGGAGGAGTCGCCCGCATCGTTCGCCAAGAGCACATCTCCACCCCCCACCAGGGTGACCGTGCTGCCCTGGAGCACCGTCGTGGTCTGGAGGGTGTGGTCGGCCCCCAGGAGGGACAGGGCCGCCCAGGCGGTGAGAACCTTGTTCGACGACGCCGGAGTCAGGCCCCGGGTAGCGGAATGGTCGACCAGTTCCTCACCAGTCGCGACATCGATCACCGACACGGCGACGGTGCCGCCCCCGGTCATGGAGTCTGCGGCGAGAGTCGCGGCATAACCGGACAGCACGCCGGCGTCCGGGATGGGGGCGTCGTCGGCCGGCCCCTCAATGGTGGGAGTCGCCGGGGCCGCCGCTGGCGTTGGGAAGGGCTGAACAACGTAGTCGGCGGTCGACACGGTCAAAGGGCCAGGGACCAGATCGAGAGAATCGGCGAGCCCGTAGTAGCCGCAGGCGACGGCCAAGCTCGCAACGGTCAACGCGGCGATCTGCACCTTGCGCACGTTTCCTCCGGTGGTTGAGGGGTGGGGCGGGATGAGACGGGGGCGCGGAGAGCGGCCCACAACCCGCCGTCGTAGGTCACACTAGTGCTAACACGATCAACCCTCCCGGTTGCCACGCAACTGGTCCGCTCCGCGGCCGCCGCGGCGTGACAACCGTGAGGGGGACCGGAACACAGCAGTTAGGAGACGCCCGGTGGAGTTCGACGTCACAATTGAGATCCCCAAAGGCAACCGCAACAAGTACGAAGTCGACCACGAAACCGGACGCATCAAACTGGACCGGATGCTGTTCACCTCCACCCGCTACCCCGACGACTATGGATTCATTGACAACACGTTGGGGGAGGACGGGGACCCGCTGGATGCGCTGGTGCTACTGGAGGAGCCCACCTTCCCCGGCTGCCTCATCCGCTGCCGCGCCCTGGGCATGTTCCGCATGCGCGACGAGAAGGGCGGGGACGACAAGGTCCTGTGCGTGCCCAGCGCCGACCAGCGCGCCTCGTGGCGCACGGACATCGAGGACGTCAGCGAGTTCCACCGCCTGGAGATCCAGCACTTCTTCGAGGTCTACAAGGACCTGGAGCCGGGCAAGAGCGTTGAGGGCGCCCACTGGGTGGGCCGTGAGGAGGCCGAGGAGGAGATTCTCCAGTCCTACGAGCGCGAGAAGGAGCGCATTGCCCGCGAGGGCCACTGAGGCTCCCCCCGGGGGAGCCGCCGCCCTGGCCCCGCCACCTCAGTCACGCACGTCGGCGCCGGCCGCTGACCCCGCCCCCGGGATGCGGCCGGCGCCGGCGTCCGCCCGCGCCCTTGCGGGAGACGGCCGGCGCCGACGTCTACCTTCACCAATGACCACCAATGACGTGCCCGTCGCCGTCGCCGAGCGCTCGGGACGCCCGGCGACGGGAAGAGGGCGCGTGAGCCTTAGGGGCGCACCGCGTAGGGCATGATGTCCCCGTAGGACATGGAGGTCACGCGCACCGTCATCCCGAAGGTGGGGGCCTCAATGATCTGGCCTCCCCCCAGGTAGAGGGCGACGTGGTAGATGCCCGACGGAGAACCGTCCTGTGACCAGAAGATGAGGTCGCCTTCCTGGGCGCTGCTCAGCGGCACCTTGGTGCCCTGTTCGTATTGCGCCCGCGAGGAGTGCGTCAGGTAGACGCCTGCGGACCGGTAGGCCAACATGGTCAGGCCCGAGCAGTCCACCCCGCCGTAGGACTCCCCGCCCCAGGCGTAGGGCGCCCCCAGGTAGGAGTAGGCGGCGCTAACGGCGGCCGAGGCCCCCCCGCCACCGGAGTAGCCGGGGTCGGGATCCGACTCGGGCTCCGGGTCGGGTGCGGGCTGCGGCTCGGGCTCCGCAGAGCCGGCGCCCGAACCCTCGCCAGAACCCGAGCTCTCACCGGAGCCGGGATCCGCCGCCTCACCCCCGGAGTCGGCCGGCGGACTGGAGGGCTCCTCGGCCTGCTGTGCCTGCTGCTGCGCCTGTTCCGCGGCAGCAGCCGCAGCGGCAGCCTCTGCGGCGGCCTTCGCCTCGGCCTCCTCGCGAGCCTTGCGCTCGGCCTCAAGCTGGGCCTGGTACTGGGTCTCAAGCTCGACCGTGGTATTGCGCTGGGCCGCAAGCTCAGAGATGAGCGAAGCGCGCTCGGTCTCGGCGTTGGAGACCGCCTCCTGGGCGTCGGCCGCGGCCGTCTCGGCGTTGGTCTTCGCGGTGGCGGCGGTGTCTGCCGCATCCTGCTTGGCGACGACCTTCTCATCGGCCAGGGACTGCATGGTGTCCGCAACCGCCTGGAGGGCCTCGACGTTCTGCACCTTGGCGTCGGTGTTCTCGCCGGCGCGGGTCAGGGCGACCTCAACCTCGGCCATGTCGCCCAGGGAGTCGGTGGTCAGGTAGGGGGCCAGGGCGTCCAGGGGGTTGCCGCCCTCGGCATAGGTCTGGGAGACAACGGCGCCCAGCTCCACGCGGGCCGCCGCGGTCTCGGCGGCGGCATTGTCCGCATTGGTCTGGGCCGTTTCCGCCTCATCAGTGGCGGTGTCCAGATCGGCGGCGGCGGCGAGATAGTCCTCGTTGGCGACCTGGGCGGAGATCTGGGCGTCCTCCAGGTCCGCGCTGAGCTGAGCCAACTGGGCCTCGAGGTTGGCGATCGACGTTGAGGTGGCACTCTCCTCCGCCTTGGCCTTGTCAATGTCGTCCTGGGTCACATCGTCCGCATGGACCACCGGGGTCAGCCCGAGCACCAGAGCCAGGCCGGCTATAGCGGCAATACCGCGAGAGCCTTTCTTACGCAGATTCGAGCTCACATGTCCTCCAGCGTCTTCCGGCGCGTCGTCTTGACGGGTGTTCCCCGAGTACTGCTTGAACCATATCGACCAAAGGCCGCTCGCGACACACGAACAACACAGTTCACAAGTTTCACATCCGCCTCAGATGCTGCTTCCTCGCGCGATTTCAACGGGACCTCCACACCGTAGGAAGGCTGTGAGTTTAGCCATACACAGGCTCATTAGCCGTCTTAGCCGCGCCCGGACCGGGGCGCCGCCGGCCGGCGCACGGCGCCGGGACCCGGCCCGCCCCGCGCGCTCCGGCCCGGACCGGGGCTCGGGACAGCCTCCAGGAGGCTGACCCCGAAGTCGACCCGCCCCGCGCGGCCGGCCCACAATCCGGCCGGCGTTTGCGCCATCGGCCCGCCTCATGGTTACTGTGAGGCATGTTCCGTGAGCAGCCCCGCCGAATGCGCCACTGACGCGCACGCAGCAACGGGCCCGTGCGCGTCCCTCATCCACCCACCAGGCGGACGAGCCAGCGCCAGGAACCACCACGGGAAGACGCGCACGCACGCGCCCCGGGCCTCGACGTCGTCCGCCCCTGAAACTCAGGAGCCCCCACCATGACCGACGCCCTCTCCCCCACCGGCCCCTCGGCCTGGCGTTTTGAAACCAAGCAGGTCCAGGCCGGCCACACCCCCGACTCCGACACCGGCGCCCGTGCCATTCCGATCTACCAGACGACCTCCTTCGTGTTCCCCGACGCCCAGGAGGCCGCCGACCGCTTCGCCCTCAAGTCCCTGGGCCCCATTTACACGCGCCTGGACAACCCCACCAACCAGATCGTCGCCGGCCGCGTCGCAGCCCTGGAGGGGGGCGTCGGGGCGCACCTGGTGTCCTCGGGCAGCGCTGCGGAAACCCTGACCTTCCTGACCCTGGGAGGAGCCGGGAACAATATCGTGGCCTCACCGTCCCTGTACGGGGGCACCACCAACCTGCTCACCCACACCCTGCCCCGCCTGGGGCTGACCACTCGCTTCGTCGAGGACCCCGCCGACCCCGCCGCTTGGTCGGCCCTGGCCGACGAGCGCACCATCTGCTTCTTCGGGGAGTCCATCCCCAACCCCAAGGGCGACATCCTCGACATTGAGGCCCTGGCGCAGGCCGCCCATGCCCAGGGCATCCCCCTGGTGGTCGACAACACCCTGGCCTCGCCCTACCTGACCCGCCCCATTGAGTGGGGCGCGGACATTGTGGTGGAGTCGGCCACCAAGTTCCTGGGCGGTCACGGCTCCTCAGTCCTGGGCGTCATCGTCGACTCCGGCAACTTCGACTACGCCGCCCAACCTGAGCGCTTCCCCACCTTCAACACCCCCGACCCCTCCTACAACGGACTGGTCTACGCCCGCGACCTGGGGGTGGGCAGCGACCTGGGGGCCAATCTCGCCTTCATCCTCAAAGCCCACACTCAGGGCCAGCGCGACCTGGGGTTCGCCGCCTCCCCGCTCAACGCCTTCCTCGTGGCCCAGGGCGTTGAGACCCTATCTCTGCGCATGGAGCGCCACGTGGACAACGCCCTGGCGGTGGCCCGCTGGCTCACCAGCCGCCCCGAGGTCGCCGAGGTGCGCTACTCCGGTCTGCCCGAGAGCCCCTACTACGCGCTTCACCGCAAGTACTGCCCGCGCGGCGCCGGGAGCGTCTTCGCCTTCGACCTGGTCGGCGGGCGCCGGGCGGGGGCCGCCCTCATTGACGCGCTCACACTGTTCTCCAACCTCGCCAATGTGGGCGACGTGCGCTCCCTGGCCATCCATCCGGCCACCACCACCCATTCCCAGCTCGACGACGACGGTCTGGCGGCCGCCGGCATTAACCCGGGCACGGTGCGCCTGAGCGTGGGCATTGAGCACATTGACGACATTCTGGCCGACCTGGCCCAGGCCCTGGACGCCATTGGCTCCCATGACTAAGAAGCCGGGCGACAACGACCGGTCGACGTCGTCGTCCCGCCCAGGCCCCATCCCCAGGGCCCGCCCCTTACCACTCCGTCCGGTCCATCTCAGGAGGACACCATGACCACGCAGTCCAACCCGGATCCCCCGGCGCAGCCCCTCGCGCCCGGCGTGGGCACGGCGTCGTCAAAGCTGGTGGACCGCAAGGCGGGCTCCCCCACCGGCGCCTGGCGCCCCGGGGACGAGCCCGGGGACCGCCACTTCCTGGAAATCGGCGACCTGCCCCTGGAGTCCGGGGAGGTCCTGCCCGAAACCACCCTGGCCTTCGAGACGTGGGGCGCGCTCACCCCCGGGCGCGACAATGCCGTCCTGGTGCTGCACGCGCTGACCGGGGACTCGCACGTCAGTGGCGAGGCGGGCCCGGGCCACCCCACCCCCGGCTGGTGGGACTCCCTGGTGGGGCCGGGCAGGGCCATCGACACCGAGCGCTACTTCGTGGTGGCCGCCAATATCCTCGGCGGCTGTCAGGGATCCACCGGCCCTTCCTCCATTGGCCCGGACGGGCGCCCCTGGGGCTCACGCTTCCCCTGGTTGACCACCAGAGACGCCGTCGAGGCCGAAAGGCACCTGGCCGACGCCCTGGGCATTAAGACCTTCCACCTGGTTATTGGCGCCTCCCTGGGCGGGCACCGCGCCGTGGAGTGGGCGGTCTCCCACCCCCACCGGGTGCGCAACCTGGCACTAGTGGCCACCGGCGCCTCAACCACGGCCGACCAGCTCGCCTGGTGCCACCTTCAGGAGCTGGCGATCGTGGGCGACCCCTACTTCTTCGACGGCGACTACTACTCCCACCCGGTGGGGCCGGTGCGGGGGCTGGGCCTGGCCCGGGCGCTGGCGCACACCACGTACCGCAGCGCCGCCGAGCTCGATACCCGCTTCGGGCGCAAGCACCAGGGCGAAGAAGACCCGGCGGTGGGCGGGCGCTACCAGATCGAGTCCTACCTGGACTACCACGCCGGCAAGCTCCTGGCGCGCTTCGACGCCAACACCTACCTCATTGTCACCCACTCCATGATGGTCCACGACGTCGGCACCGGGCGCGGAGGCACCGAGAAGGCGCTGGGCACGATCACCGCGCGCACCCTGGTGGTGGACGTGGACTCAGACAGGCTGTTCCTGCCCGCGCAGGCCGAGCAGCTTCACCGCTGCATCCCCGACGCCAGGCGCGCCACCATTAAGTCGCTGCACGGCCACGACGGCTTCCTCATTGAGGCCGACCAAATGGAGGCGATCCTGCGGGGCTTCCTGGACGCCGACCCCGAGAACCCCGAGAACCCCGAGAACAAGGCCTGAGCGCCCCTCCCTCCCGCGCCTTCTCCCCCTCCTTCCAACGAAATCCTCACAGTACGACGTCCCGGGACGTTGCGCTGTGAGGATTTCGTTGGAGGGAAGGCGAGGGGGCGAAGGGGAGCGGAAGCCGCCATGCACCGCCGGACACATTGGACAATGGGAGCGTGAGCACCACCGCTAGCCCAGCGCCGGACGCCCCCTCAGACCCCGGCACCGCCGGTTCCCCGCCCTCACCGGGCTCGCATGAAGAGCACGCCCCGGTCGGGGCGTGGGGGCCGGACATTCTGGGGGCGGGCTTCCAGGCCCGCACCCTGGAGCTCCTCCCCGACGATGAGGACGACGGCATTGTCGCCACCCTGGTGCGCTACATGCCGGCGGACGACCCCGCCGCCCTGCCCAACACCCCCACCTCCCCCACCTTCGCCTACCTGCACATCCACGGCTGGAACGACTACTTCTTCAACGCCGACCTGGCCCGGCAGATCACCCGCCTGGGCGGAGCCTTCTACGCCATAGATTTACGGCGCTACGGGCGCTCCTTGCGTCCGGGCCAGATGCACGGATGGGTCACCTCCCTGGCCGACTACGACGAGGATCTTGGCCTGGCACTGGCCCAGATCCGCACCGAATGCGGCCTGGAGATCCCCCTGGTCCTGGCCGGGCACTCCACCGGGGGACTGACCGCGGCACTGTGGGCCGACCAACACCCCGGGGCCCTGGCCGCCCTGGTCCTGAACTCCCCCTGGCTGGAGATTCAAGGCTCCGAGCCGGCGCGGACGGTGGGCGAGCCGGTAGTGCGCACCCTGGCCTGGCGCGACCCGCGCATGGTCATCCCCACCCCACCGATCCCCTCCGACCAACTCTTCGACATTACCGCGGGCTGGGATCCCGTGCGCGACGGCGAACTGCCCGATCCCGCCTGGGCCTCAGACCCGTACGTGACCGGCTGGCGGGTGGAGGCCGACTGGATCATCCACCCTTCGGCACCGATCCGGCCGGGCTGGCTCCAGGCGGTGCTCAACGCCCAGGCCCGCGTAGCCGCGGGCCTGGATATACGCTGCCCGGTGCTGTCCATGGGTTCGGCGCGCAGTCACCTGGGAGTGGTGTGGAGCCCCGAGGCGCGCTGCACCGACACGGTCATTGACGCCGACGCCACCGCCCGCCGCGCGGTCCAACTCGGGGCGCTGGTGACCGTGGCGCGCTTCGAGGGCGCTGTTCATGACCTCACGCTCTCAGCTCCCCCGGTGCGCGAGCAGGTGTACTCGGCCATGCGCCGCTGGTTGGGGGCCTATGTGCTGCGCTGAGCCGCGGCGGTCCGCGGGGCGGCCTTGAGCCGGCCGCGGGTCAGGCCTGGCGGTCGCTGAGGACCGCGGCGTAGAGCGAGGCCAGGGTCGGTCCCTGAACCCCCAGGCGCCATACCCGCCAACCGTCGGTGTCCTGCGTGTACTGGACGGCGTTAGCGGCCGCCGAGGGGTCGGTGAAGACGCGGCCATTGCTCACCACCATGCGCCCGTCACCGTAGAGAACGGCCTCATGGTGGATGCCGCGGCGCATCCGCTGCCACACCAGCGTGACCGGGGTGTCCAGGGAGGCGGCGACGGCGCGCATGGCCTCCTCGGCGTCCTCCCCTGACGGGACGGTGGGCTGAGCGCCGAGCACCGGGCCGGTGGAGCGGTGCCCGCGGGCGCGCACATCGGCCAGGGATAGCTTTCCGGTAACAGGGTCCTGGAAGTCGCCCCTGTCCGCCTCGGGTGCGGAAGCCGTGCTCTCGGGAGGAGTAGGGGCCGAGGACATGGCGCCGAAGCCGGGCGTCGGCAGGGCGGGCGGCACCGCCGGGGAGTACTGAGAAGCCGCCGCAGCCCGACGCGACACCGCATGCTGGCCGTCACTGCGCCTCGAATCGCCCGCGAGCGCGCTGCGCGCCTCGACCGTGCTCAGCACCTGGGTGTCCCCGGTCAAAGACTCGTAGGGGGCAGCGGGCGGCTCCGCCGCAGCATGCCCGCGGGAGGAACCGCGTCTACGGGCCGGCGCGGCCCCGCGCGTGGGCGTCGGCTCCTCAAAGGACGCGGCGTGCCCGCGGGAGTCGCGCCGCTCGGACGCCGAGTGCCCGGCTGTCGCGGGAACCGGCCCTGGGGCGACGGCGCGCACCACGTCGACGGTGACCACGGTGGAGTCGTCGGGCAGGCGCCGCACGTCGATCTCCCGCAGCTCAATACCCGCAGCGGCCAGCACCGGGGCGGAGTCGCGGACCTCCGGGGCCAGGGCGGTGGTCAGGAGCACCAGGCGCGGGCCGGGGGCCACACGAGCGGGCACCCCGGCCCGGAAGCTCTCCCAGTCTTCGTTGTAAACAGCGGGGCCGCCCGGATAGGCGGCCTGAAGTTCGGCTGCGGAGGCCGCTGAAGCGGAGGACAGGTGCACCAGGGCATCGACCAGCTCTTGGGCGCCGAAGCTCTCAGCGACCTCGACCACCGTGACACGGCCGGAGGGATCCAGGGCGGTGAGCGCCTCGACCCGGCCCTTGCGGGACCATCCCAGGGGGAATAGCGGCCGGCCCAGCACCTCGACAACCTGCTCGCGGATGGCGGCCAAGGCCGTGCCCCGTACGTCGTCGTTCCCGGGATCACCCAACGAGGTAAACGCAAGACGACCCTCGTTGAGTTCGAAGAGCGCCATTGCGTACCGCCTTTCCCAGCCATCCCCGCACGGACTGCGCCCAAAGCGCCCTCCGAGTGCAACCCTGCCGAAACAATCCTCTCACGCACGACGCTGACGCGCCCAGGCGCCTATGGCGCCCCAGAAGGGCGATATCCAGCGCAAACACGGTGATAACGCGCATAAATCCCCGCTGAACACCAGGGGCGAGACATCGAGCACATACCGGTCGGCGTTACGCAAAAGAGCCCTGGCCCACGCCTTGCGGCGTGGGACCAGGGCCAGGGGCCGGGCCGGCCGACTCGACTCAAGCGGGCCGGCCGGGCTGGGCCGGGCCAACCGACGGGCCGACCGGGCCGGGTCGAGTCAACCGGCGGACCAACCCAGACCGGCCCGGCTCAGTCCGAACCGGCTCAGTACAGCCCGGGCCGGGCCGAACCGGCTCGGCCGGCCCAGTCCGGCTCAGGGCGGTCAGTCCTCAATGGCCGCGAGTACGGCGGCGCGGCCGGCCTCCAGGCGCGCCACCGGCACCCGGAAGGGCGAGCAGGAGACGTAGTCCAGGCCCGCCTGGTGGAAGAAGGCGATGGACTCGGGGTCACCACCGTGCTCACCGCACACGCCCAGCTTCATGTTCGGCTTGGTGGATCGGCCGCCCTCAACACCCAGGCGCACCATGCCGCCCACGCCGTCGACGTCAATGGACTCGAACGGTGAGGTACCGAAGATGCCGTCGTCAATGTAGTGGCCCACGAAAGAGCTCTCGACGTCGTCGCGCGAGAAGCCCCAGGTGGTCTGGGTCAGGTCGTTGGTGCCGAAGGAGAAGAAGTCGGCCTCCTCGGCCACGTGAGCGCTGGTTACCGCGGCGCGCGGCAGCTCGATCATGCAGCCGATCGGGAAGGCCAACTCGTAGCCGGACTCCGCCGAGACCTGAGTCAGAACCTTCTCGACGCGCTCGCGGGCCATCTGGAGTTCACGGACCGAGCCGATGAGCGGCACCATAATCTCCGGGCGCGGGTCGCCGCCGGCCTTAAGGCGCTCGACGGCCGCCTCGGCGACGGCGCGCACTTGCAGCTCAATGAGGCCGGGCATGGTCAGCAGGAGGCGAACGCCGCGCAGGCCGAGCATGGGGTTGGACTCGTGGCTCTTGCGGACCACGGCCAGCAGGTGCTCGTCGGCGGGGTCGAGGTCGCCGCGCTCGCGACCTAGAGCCACCTTGACGCTCAACTCGGTGAGGTCGGGGAGGAACTCATGCAGCGGCGGGTCAATGAGGCGGATCGTCATGGGCTTGCCGTCCATGGTCTCCAGCATCTGCACGAAATCACTCTTCTGCAGCGGCAGCAGGGCGTCTAGGGCACTGACGCGCTCCTCGTCGGTGGCGGCCAGAATGAGGTTCTGCACGAATTGCTTGCGCTCGCCGAGGAACATGTGCTCGGTGCGACACAGGCCCACCCCCTGGGCGCCGCGCTGAATGGCGTGGCGGGCGTCGTCGGGGGTGTCGGCGTTGGCGCGCACCTGGAGGTCGCGCACCTTGTCGGCGTGGGTCATGAGCCGGTCCACGGCCACGAGGAGTTCGCGGGTGTCGGCGTCCTCGGTGAGGGCCAGAGCCTCATCCAGGCCACGGCGCAGGTAGGTCATGACCGGGGAATCCACCACCGGCACCTCGCCGAGGAAGACCTCACCGGTCGTGCCGTCAATGGCGATCTTGTCGTTCGAGCCCAAGACCTCCTCGCGGCCGACCACGCGCAGGGTGCGGGCCTCGGCGTCAATCTCCAGGGCCTCGGCGCCGCACACGCAGGTCTTGCCCATGCCCCGCGCCACGACGGCGGCGTGGGAGGTCTTGCCGCCGCGGGCGGTCAGGACGCCGACGGCGGCGACCATGCCGGACAGGTCATCAGGGTTGGTTTCGCGGCGCACCAGAATGACGGGATCGCCGGCAGCGGCGCGCTCCTGGGCCTCGACATTGTCAAAGGCGATGTAGCCCACGGCGGCGCCCGGGGAGGCGGGCATGGCCTTGGTCAGCAGGTCACGTCCCTGCGAGGGGCCGAACTGGGGGAACATGAGCTGGGTGAGCTGAGCGCCATTGACGCGGAAAAGGGCCTCGTCGGTGGTAATGAGCTTCTCGTCGACCAGCTGGGTGGCCACGCGGAAGGCGGCCGCGGCGGTGCGCTTGCCCACACGGGTTTGCAGCAGCCACAGCTTGCCGCGCTCAATGGTGAACTCGATATCGCACAGGTCGCGGTAGTGGGTCTCCAGCTTGCGCATAATGGCGCGCAGTTCGTCATAGGAGGTCTTGTCCAACCGCTCCAGGTCCGCCAGGGACAAGGTGTTGCGAATGCCGGCGACGACGTCCTCGCCCTGGGCGTTGACGAGATAGTCCCCGTAGACCCCGGCGCGGCCGGTGGAGGGGTCGCGCGTGAAGCACACGCCGGTACCGGAGGTGTCCCCCATATTGCCGAAGACCATGGTGCACACGTTGACGGCGGTGCCCAGGTCGTGGGGGATCTTCTCGCGACGGCGATAGATGTGGGCGCGCTCGGTGTTCCAGGAGCGGAAGACGGCCTCCGTGGCCATGTCCAGCTGGGTGCGCGGGTCCTGAGGGAACTCAATGCCGGCGTGCTCGCGCACCACGGCCTTGTACTCCTCGACGAGCTCGCGCAGTGCCGCCACGTCCAGCTCATAGTCCAGGGTCACGCCGCACGCGACCTTCTTGGCCTCCAGGGCGGCGGAGAAATGCTCGCCCTCAATGTCCAGGACGGTCTTGCCGAACATCTGGATGAGCCGGCGGTAGGAGTCCCAGGCGAAACGTTCGTCGCCGGAGGCGGCGGCCAGCCCCTCCACGGAGGCGTCGTTGAGACCAATGTTGAGAACCGTCTCCATCATGCCGGGCATGGAGAACTTGGCGCCGCTTCGCACCGAGACCAGCAGCGGGTCGCTGGCGGCGCCGAGTTCGCGCCTAAGCTCCTCCTCGACCTCACGCAGCGCCTTGGTGACTTGCACCGCGAGCTCGTCGGGCACCGCGCCATCCCGCAGGTAGGCGCGGCAGGCGTCCGTGGTGATGGTGAACCCAGGAGGCACGGGCAGGCCCAACTTGGTCATCTCCGCGAGATTGGCGCCCTTGCCGCCCAGGAGGTCCTTCTGATCCTTGTCGCCCTCACTGAAACGGTATACGTATTTGGGCATCGTTGCCTCTTTCTGATCGTACTGCCGGGACCTGCCGCAGTTTGCGGCAGGTTGACGCCGAACACTCTAATGTGACTTCAGTCCCAGAAACAAAAACACAAGGTGTCTGTTCGCAGGCAGCCGAGGACACGCCCGGGCGCCGAAACCCGCGCGCCGGTGCTCCCGCGTCGGCGCCCGGGTGCACCGGATACCGGGGGCGCTGGCGCCTGGGGCCGGCGTCTGGAGCCGGCGTCTGCTCATCCCGGCGGCGTGCCGCCCGCCGGTGCGCGCACGACCCGCCCGACCGGCACGGATGCTCAGGACTGCGGGGTACCGCACTGAGGGCAGAACCGGGGACGGGCCCCCTCAAAACGGTTGCCGCAGTTGGTGCAGAACGCTGGCGCGGCGGCCGGGGCTTCAGGCTTGGGCTTACCGCATCCTGGGCAGAAGCGGCCATTGGAGGAGGTCTGGCAGGTTGGGCAGGTCCACGTCTCGCCACCGGCAGCCGGCGCCGAGGAGGCGGAGGCGGGCGGGGCGGACGCCGCACTCGAGGGGACTGAGCCGTAGCCGGATTGCTGTGCCGCCATCTGGGCCTGGTTGGACTGTGACGCGGCCTGCATAAAACCACCGCCTGCCTGCATACCCATGCCCATTCCCATAAAGGCCAGGCCGGCACCGGCGGAGTTGGAGCCGGCGGCCTCCATGCCGCGGGCCACCGCCCCCTGGACGTAGCCCTCGCGCACTGTGGCATCCGAGAGCATGGCGCCCTGGTTGCGCATGTCAATAAGCTTGCGGGACTCCTCGTCGTAGGTGATCGAGGCAATACCGACCGAGCAGACCTCCATGCCGCGCATCTGGAGCCATTCCTCGTCGAGCGTGTCCCGCATGTACCGCGACAGCTCTCGCATCTTGGAGGCCACCTGGGAGATGCGGATCCCGTCGACGCTCATTTGGTTGATCGAGCTTTGAAGCGCCTCCAGGAACTCCGAGAGGTACTGCTCCTTAATGGCATCAATGTGCACCACCGTCGCGTCGCGGGGAATCACTTCCTGGTAGAAGAGGATCGGGTTGGAGATCTTCAAGGAGAAAGTGCCGTGGCAGCGCAGGAACAGCTCTGCGTTGTAGAAGGTGTCGAAGTAGTTCAAGGGGCTGGGCGTGCCGAACCGGATGCCCTTGATCTCCTGGAGGTTGACGAAGAACGCCTGCTGCTTGGTGGGCGTACCCCCGCCGAACTTGAAGCGCTCCCAGGCGTCCTTGATCGAGTCCCCCAGGCCCCCCGCGAACAGGGAGGGCATCATGGAGGAGTCAACCGTGTACAAGCCCGGCTCGGCGGTGAACTCGGTGATACGGCCGCCGTCGACCAGCATCATTGCCTGACGGTCGTAAACGTGGATCTTCGAGCCGTTGGAGATGACGTCATCGGTGCCCTTGCGGTTGCGCGAGCGCCGGTCGCCCGGGCGCAGCCTCCCGCCCTTGCAGAAGACGACCCCCTCGCCCATCTCCTGCGCCTCGATCGCGTCGAGCCACTGGTCACCGAGGTTGCCGCCGATCGCGCCCGCCGCCGCCAGGATAAGTCCCATTAGAGCCAACCGCCCTTCACTGCCGGATTCCCGGGCCCGACGTCGTCACGGGCCCTCGGGCCGCCAGGCGGCGCCGTCTCCAGCGCGCGTCCTGCACGACTCCGTCAGCCATGATCCCGCCGGCGGCCCGTGAGGAGAATACCCATAAGGGTACCTGCATGCAGCCAAGGCGACCCTCGAGGGTCTGGACCCCGAGCCGGGCGAGCCCTAGCCTTCTCGTACGTAAGCACCTTCGGGCACGATTCGCGGGCCCGGCCGGCGCCGCTCGTCCAGCTCGATGCCCCATGTCGACTCCCCTGGCCGTCGCGGCCGGGCCGGCCCCCGCACCCGTGAGGTGCGGTGTGGGCAGCACGCGCAGACAGCGAGGTCATGGTGAGCGATATCCAGTACAAGTGCCCTTCTTGCTCGGCGCCGATTGAATTCGACCCTGCCAGTGGGCTCATGCGCTGCAACTACTGCGGGAGCAGCGCCACCGTGGAGTCCGTGGAGGCCTTCTCCCGGGGCACCCCAGTACCGGTCTCTGCCCCCGGGGGCGGATACGGCGCCCAGCAGGGGCCGCCAGGGCCGCAACAACCGGGTGCCCCGGGGCCGCAGGGCGGACCAACACCACCGGGCGCCTGGGGACCCCCAGGACCGCAACAACCGGGCGCCCAAGGGCCGCAGGGCGGACCAACGCCGCCGTCGTCGGAGCCGAACATTTCCGTCGCCGACCTGCAGGTCAAGTCCGGCAGTCGGCTCAGTGCCGCCGAGGAGCAGGCGCTCACGCACCTGGAGTGCAACTCCTGCGGCGCCGAGATCGTCGGGGACAATACCCTCCTGGCCACGCGCTGCGGGTTCTGCGGCAACACCTTCGTGGCCGCCTCCCGGCTTAAAGCGACCCAGGCCCCCCAGTTCCTCATCCCCTTCTCCGTGGACAAGCCGACCATGATCGCGGGCTTTAAGAACGCCGCCAAGGGCAGGTTCCTTCTTCCCCGGGCCTTCCAGGACGAGCACACCCTGACCGAGGCCACCGGCGCCTACGTCCCCTATTGGTTCCACGACGGTACGGCCGCCGGCACCGTGCGCTTCCGCGGGGAGAAGGTGGAGCACTGGTCGGACTCCGATTACGATTACACCGAAACCGAGGTCTATGATGTTCTGCGTCAGGGCTCGATTAAATTCCAGGGAATCCCGGTTTGCGGCACCACTAAACTCAACCCGGCCCGCGCCGAGGGCGTTGAGCCCTTCAACCTGAGCGCCTCAACAGGTTTTGCCACCGCTTATCTGTCCGGCTATGCGGCCTCCTCCTACGACATTGAGGCGAGCAAAACGGTTGCGCGCGCGGGCACTCGGGCCAGGGCCAGCCTCTCCCACATGCTCAAGGAGACAGTGACCGGCTACTCCTCCGTGGCCACGGAGTCCTCTGATATCCACACCAATCACACGGCCGTCTGGTATGCGCTGCTGCCGGTGTGGCTCATTGTCATCCACTACGCGGGCAAGGACTACCCCTTTGCCGTCAACGGCCAGACCGGGGAGATCGTGGGGAGTTTCCCGATCAGCAAGGCGAAGCTGAGCATCCTGTACGGGCTCTTCGGAATCCCCTTGTGCACCCTTTTCGGGGCGCTCGGCTGGAACATTTTTCACCTGATCTGATCGCGCAGGAGCACTCGATGAGCACGACCCTTCAACCCCTGGCCGGCCGCCAGTTCGCGCGGATTCGGTCCATCGCCGTCGTCCTGGCCATGGGCCTCCTTCTAGTGCTGGCACTAGTCCCACAGGCGGCCCGGGCGGACACACGGCATGTTATTGACGAGTCAGGGGTTCTCTCCGACTCCGAGGAGCAACAGCTCGAGGATCAGATCCTGGCCACCTCCTCCAAGTACGACCAGGATATTGTCATTCTCATCGCCGACCTCAACGGCATGACCCCCATGGCCCGCGCCGACGACTACTTCGATTACAACGACTACGGCATCGGCCCCAACCGCAGCGGCGTCTTGCTCCTCATTTCCCCCGAAAGCCGCGACTGGTGGATCTCCACCCGGGGCGCCTCCATCACCACCTTCACCGACCGGGGCATTGAAGCCCTCGGCGCGCGTCTCAAACCGTCCCTGAGTGACAACGAGTGGTACAAGGCCTCCACGCTCTTCGTTGACGAGTGCGACCGTTATATGCAGGCCGCCAGCAAGGGCAAGCCGATCACCCGGGCCCCCTTGGATCCCGCGACGTGGCTCATCAACTCGACCCTTGCCACCTTCGGGGTGTTCTTCGGAGGACTGTGCACCGTTGCCATGGTCCACGGGTTCTTCGTCAGCAAGATGAAGAACGAGGGCCTGGAGCCGACGGCGAAGAACTACGTGGTCCCCAACTCCCTGGCAATCACCACCAGCCGTGACACCTTCATCTCCCGCAATGTCGATCGGACACGCAAGGAGTCGAAGTCCTCCAGTTCCGGCTCCTCGACACACACCTCCTCCTCGGGCTCCTCCCACGGAGGTGGCGGGGGCAAGTTCTAGCACCAGGGCCGCGGCCATGGAGCCCAGGGTCGCCCCAATCCGTCAATCCCGACCACAGACACCACCACATCCCGCCAGGAGAAGATCATGGGACTGTTCAGCGCCAAAACATGCGAGCTGTGCGGCGCCAAGGCCGGTATGCTCACCAAACTCAAACTCGCCGAGGGCTACCTCTGCTCACGCTGCAAGAAGAAGGTTTCTGTTTTCTCCTCGGGGTGGAACCGCCTGCGCGTAGACGACGTGCGCGCCCACCTCCAGGCCCGGGAAGCCAACCGGGAGCGCTTCGCCCAGTTTCACGCCGACTATACGGCCGGGTCCGACGGCCTTCTCCAGGTCGACCTGACCCACAGGTGGTTCCTTTTCGGCTTTGGCCGGGATTGGGAGGAGGGCAACCCGCAGGTCTTCGACTTGGCCGCCCTGACCGCCTTGACCTTCATCCCCGACTACGAGAACTTCACGAAGGACACCGACGGCGACGGCATCCCCGACCACCACGACACCGTGGACAACCGCACCGGCACCGCAACCCGGCCCGGCCACGCCGGTTCTCCCCTGAATACTATGAGCTCGGGCATGGGTAACACTCAGCCGTTGGACGCCGACACCCTCCACATGCTCATTCAGACCACCCAAATGTCGCGCTACGTCAAGGTCATCGAGGCGCCGCGGGACGCCAACGGCTACGCCAAGCCCGTCGAAGGGTTCATCCTCCGGTTCACCATCAATGACCCCTACGTTCATGAAGTCACCTGGCGCTCCCGGACGACGACCTTCAGCGGGCAGGGAATGACAGAGGCCTTCCAGCGCTGCGTCGATGTCGCACGGCTTTTCGAGCAGGTCACGAGCACGGCCGCCGCCGGCCCCGTTATGGGCGTCGGCGGGGGCATGCCCGGCGGCATGGGGGCGCCCATGGGGTCCCCCGCCGTGGGCGGCTACCCGCCTCAGCCCGGTTTCCCGGCTCAGGCCGGCCAGCCCGGGTTCACCCAGCCCCTGCAGCCCGGGTTCCCCGGTCAGCCCGGAGTCGCCCAACCCGGCTACCCGGGCCAACCAGGGCTGCCTCAGCCCGGCTATCCGGCTCAGGCTGATCAGCCCGGGCTCACCCAGCCCCCGGGCGCCGCCCAACCCGGTTTCCCGGCCCAGGCCGGCCAGGCCGGGCTCACCCAGCCCCCGGGCGCCGCCCAGCCCTCTCAGCCCGGCCATCCGGGCCAGCAGGGTTACAGCGCACCGGATCAGCAGGCGGCGCAGGGGGCGACCCCGGTTTGCCCCGCAGAAGGCGCCGCCGCCACCGGCGCCTTCTGCGGGGCCTGCGGCTCCCGAATCTAGGGGCCCGACGAATCCGGGGCCCGATCGTCGGGGCGGACGCGCTTGCCGGCCCTCACCGCTCCTGTTGGGTTTCCAGGTACGAGCCCAACAGGGGCCTTAGGGGTTGGCAGCGGGGTTGACGTCCAGGAAGTCCTGCGGGACTGAAATAGCCTGCGCGCTGCTACACCTCAGATCCTGGGGACTCCCGGCAGGGCGGAATACTGGCCCGCAGCACGAACTCCTTGCCGACCTCGGTCTCCAGGACGCCCCCCAGGGCGACCAGGCGCTGGCGCATCCCCCGCATCCCAGTGCGCTCACGCAGCCCCTGAGAAGGTGTCGGCGCTCCAGGCGCCTCAGGAATCGCGTTGCGCACCGTCATGAAGACCCCCACCCCCTGGTCACCGGGAACGTCCTCCAGGACGACGTCGATGCGCCGGGCCCCGGCGTGCAGGACTGCATTAGTGACCGCTTGGCCAAGAACCTCCACCAGCAGCAGGGCGATTTCCTGGTCCTGCGGCAGGTCCCCGGTGACAATCACCTGCGTACCGACCAACTCGCCGCCTTCGACCACGTCCTCCAGGCGCTCCACCGCATCCCTGGCTCCTGGCTGCACCACCGTGTACTCCGTCAACCCCGCCAGGAGGCCGGAGAGCACCTGCAGCCGGTCGGCGTCCCCCACGCCCTCCTGAAGGAACTTCTTCGCGAAGGTCAGCCGCTGGGCCAGCACGTCATGAAGGCGGGCCCGGGCCATCAATACGTCGCGCTCAGCCAGGAGTCGACCCACCTCGTCTATGGCGGTGCGCAGTCGCAGCGTCGAAGCCTCCAGGCGGTCGACCTCCTGCGCCAACTCGCGCGTGAGCGTTTCCACCTCAGTGATGTCCTGGCCACTGAGTTCATACCCTCCCGTCCCATCCCTGGCGCGGGTCAGGGCCCACAGGCGGCCCTGGGCCTCCACCAGCATGCACTCCTCGCCCCCGCCCTGAATGCGCATCTCGACGGCCCTGTCCCGTAAAGCCTCCCAGATGTCCTCCAGGGGCCACGCCCCCCTTATGCCGTGCGCGCCCAGAAGAAGGCGCATGGTGTCGTTGACGAAGGAGGGGCGCCCCGCGCCGCCGGAAATCGCGAGTGCGCCAGGGTAGGTGTCAAAAGCGGCCTTGAATGTCAAGGCGGTTGATGCCTGCCGCAGGGCGCGGACCTGGACGGCCAGGAGCAGCCCGGACGCCAGGAGAAGGGCCGGGACTGCCAGGACTACTGACACGGGCGGCCAGCCGCCCCCGCCTGAGCCCGGGCCGCTAGGGGCCGGTGCAGCCCCCAAATGCTTGGCGGCGCAGGTGAGGCGGAAGGCGAGCACTGCCTGGACCACGCTCAGCGCACCCCCGAGGGAGGCCTCCCAGCCACGGCGTCGTACCCCCGCGGCCAGAAGAATCAAGACACTCATCCCCGCCCCCGCCAAGGAGAGGAGTTCTAAGACGAGCAGCGTGCCGACCCCACCGGGCACCGTGCTCAACATGGCGCCCCCTGGGCGCAGGCGGTGAACCGCATGACCCCGTCCTCGACCTCGGCCCGGCAGCCGGCGCGCCGGCCGGCTGTTGTGGACAGTCGCTGAAGAACGGAGGGCGTGAGCCCCTGCCCGTCCCCGCCGTCGGCCTCCGCCTGAATGCGCAAGATGGTCCCGTCCCCGCCGTCGGCCTCCGCCTGAATGCGCAAGATGGTCCCGTCCCCGGTCTGGTCGAGTTGCATGAGAACGTCGGCGCCGTCGACCTCCGCGAGCATCAGGAGGACGGCGTGGGCGGTGGCCAGCAGGTGCAGCACCTCGGTCAGACCCATTCGTCCCGGCCCGGTCCTGGAGGCCGCCCCGCCTTGCAGCCGAACAAGACCGGCCGCGTGACTGCTGGAGGAGAAGTCCGCGCAGAGCCGGGACAGGGCGTCGGCCAAGGCGTCGGGGGCCAGGGCGCCGGCGTCCAGGGTGTCGGCGCCCAACACGAGATGACCGGCCTGCTTGGCGTACCCCAGTTCCACACAGGCCTGGCGCAGCAGGCGCGCCCGCAGGGGCGCCGACGCCGTGGGCAGGAGCTCCCCAACCCGGGCCACCCCCTCCAGGCTCGGGGTCATGACCCGGCGGAGGGCGTCCAGGACGGCGGTGCGCTGCGCGAGCTCGCCATGCAGGGATTCAAGGTCCGCGGTCCGGGTGAGGGCGTCGTACTGGGCGGCCGCCTGGGCCCGGATGCGCAACAGGTTCTCGCGCAGCTGGAGGCTGTGTTCGACGTCTACTGTCCAGGTCAACTCACCGCCGGACACGACCAGGCTGCGCTCCTGGCAGCGGTGCCCGGTCGAGGGGTCGCGCCCCCTCACCAGGGGCCGGTAGGTCGAGGTCTGGGCCAGGACCCGTCCACGCGTTGAGGTCAGCCGGGCCGGGACCTGTGAACGGCCGAAACTGCGGCGGTAGTCCCTCATGGTGGGGACCTGCCCCGAGCGCAGAGCCAGCTCCCACAGGGCGACAATGATGAGGATGCCCACCCGGCTGACCTCCAGGCCCCGAATCAGGGGGCCAATGGTCACATAGATGACAATGTAGCCCGCCAGCACAACGACCAGACCGATTTGACCCGCCATGATCGCGCGTCGGCCGCAGCGGTGGGCCACGCGGACCAGGATCACCCAGGCGCAGGTCAGGAGCAGGGCCACCCACGCCATGACCGCGACGTAACCCCAGCGATAGGCGTATCCGCCGTCGTCAATGAATGTCGGGGACAGTGCGAAAACCTGGCCGTGAACGGGGTTGGTCTCAACCAGGAGGAGGAGGGCCGCGGACACTGCTATGCAGGCGCGCCCCATCCAACGGCTCACCCGGTTCGGCGAATCACCGCCCAACATGGTCTGGGCGATGAGGAGGGCGATCGTCGGGGAGGCGAGAATAGGCACGTAGTACTGCATCCACAGCATCTCATGGGCCCAGGCGGGGGCGGAGAGCTTGAGAAGGCGCACAACGCACCACAGCGTCAGGAACACGCACTGGAGCAGCAACAGCGTACGGATCCGACGGGCGGGGACCCTCCAGTAGATGGTGGCGCCCCACAGGACGAGAACAAGGGTGAGAATGATGTAATTCGCCATATGCTGGCGGGTCCATGCGGGCATCTCTGCGGGCAGGGCCACTAATGCGGTCCCGATCAGAGGCGGGGACGGGAAAGAGGGCGGGGGATGCAGGGAATGCAGGGAATGTAGGGAATGGCCCCAGGAGGAGAGTGCGCTCCAGGGCGACGGCGGGTCGGGGGGCGTTGATGGAGCCGGCGGGACAATCGGGACAATGGGGAGTTCCAGGCTCCCCGCCCAGCAGCGCACAGCGGACCACGCCCCGACGACCAGCGACATACTCACGGCACTCTGTTGGCCTCGCCCGCGGACGCGGAGGCGCCCTCGGCGCCGGCAAGAGCGCCGTCATTCACGGGTGTGGGAGCGCCACCCACGGCCTCATTGACCACAATGTAACCCGAGGCGATGGCGAATAGTGCCAGCCGCGTAATCGAGCGGTATCCGGTCTTGGTCAAGATTGAGGAAATATTGGCTTTAATGGTGTTCTCGCTCAGGCCGAAGCGCTGGGCGATCTGGGCGCGGGTGCGCCCCGCGCAGGTTTCGCGCAGCACCGCGATCTCACGCTCAGTGAGCTCGTTGTAGCCCAGGAACGGCAGGCTCTGGCGCGTCGGATACGTGGAGTAGCCCTGGACGGTGGAGCGCAGTACGGAGACCAGTTCGTCGGCGGAGATGTTCTTGTACACGAAGGACGCGGCGCCGGCCTCGCGGGCCGCCTGCGGGAAGGACAGGTCGGGCATTGCGGTCATGAGGACCACCCGGGTACGGGGGAAGCGTCGAGTGAGCTCGGCGCAGGCGGTCAGGCCGGAAGCACCCGAGTCCGTGCACACGTCCATGAGGACTAGGTCGGGGTCAATGCGGCGCACGGCCTCGACGGCGTCCAGGGCGCTGGTCAGGCCGCCAACAACACGCATGTCCTCGGTTTCGCCAATGGTCCGCACCAGGGAGTCCAGCAAGAGCAACTGGTCCTCAATGACCAGGACAGTGAGTTGTGCGTTTGCCACCGAGAAACCGCCTGCCGCCGAGACCCGCAGGCCGGAAACATTGAACGCCGCATTGTATCTCACCCGGCGCCCCGCCCGCCCGCGCTCACGGCCCGCCCCTCCAACCCGCGCCGCCCCCGCGGCCTCACCTCCAACCCGCGCCGCCCCCCTCGGCCTCCCTCTCGGCCTCACCTCCTCCAACAAAATCCTCACAGCACGACGTCCATGGACGTTGTGCTGTGAGGATTTTGTTGGAGGGGAGGGCGGGGAGAGGTGGGCTGGGCGGCGCGGGTTGGCGGGGCGGGTTGGAGGAGGCGAGGCCGAGGGGGCGGCGCCGGGGCGTTACTCCATCTCGGCCACGGCGGCGCCCTCCACGGAGGCGACGGTCTCCTCAGCGGCCTGAATGGCCGCCTCATCATCGCTCACGCGCTCCCACGGGACCCCGTGGAAGGTGAACTCCCCGAGGATGCCCTCGCCCTGGGCGTCGACGATCACCTTCTGGCCGCGCTCAATCTCCCCGAAGAGGATCTTCTCGCTCAGGGCGTCCTCAATGTCGCGCTGGATGGCGCGGCGCAGGGGGCGGGCGCCCAGCACCGGGTCGAAACCACGCTCGGCCAGGAGCTCCTTGGCCGTGTCGGTCAAGGAGATGGTCATCTCCTGCTCGACCAGTCGCTTGTCGAGGCGGGCGATCATGAGGTCGACGATCTGGCGCACCTCGGACTTGCTCAGCTGCGGGAAGACAATGAGGTCGTCCACGCGGTTGAGGAACTCGGGCCGGAACTGCTGCTTGAGTTCACGGTTGACGTGCGCCTTCATCTCCTCATAGTTCATGGCGCCCGAGGCAGTGGATTGGAATCCCGTGGCCACGGACTTGCCAATGTCCTTCGAGCCCAGGTTCGTGGTCATAATAATGACGGTGTTCTTGAAGTCCACCACCCGGCCCTGGGCGTCGGAGAGGTGCCCATCCTCCAGGATCTGAAGCAGGGAGTTGAAGATGTCCGGGTGGGCCTTCTCCACCTCGTCGAAGAGCACCACGGAGAAGGGCCGACGACGCACCTTCTCGGTGAGCTGGCCGCCCTCGTCGTAGCCGACGTAGCCGGGGGGCG
>ERZ773099.258-NODE-258-length-47079-cov-15.197856_pt1 | contig 47079 bp, 38 predicted proteins | sample MGYA00511120_ERZ773099 | MGnify/ENA primary metagenome ERZ773099 (study PRJEB29015, sample SAMEA2738012) | human oral metagenome | biome: human oral; feature: human-associated habitat; material: dental | place: China | collected 2104 ... | reverse complement strand
AGTAATTATATACTATTTTTTCTAAAAGTAAAAATGAGGCGGTTAAGCCTCATTTGTTTTTTTACAGATTCGCAAAGTATTTTATATATTCTACTTCGTCTGTGTACTTAGAAAAGATCTTTCTAATCTCCTTTGCTCTCCCATCGTTATCTTTGATTTGTTGCTTAATCAGATAATATTTATTGTGATAACTTTTTAGAGCTGGGTTTTTTAGGTTATTTATTATCGACACTTGGTATTTACTGTGCCACCCGTTGTTTTTATCAATAATAGATTCATTTTCGACAATGAAATCTATTATGTAAGCAAGCCCGGCTAACCTACCATAAGTTTCGCATACTTTGATATACATATCTATGCCATCACGCTTTTGTTCTTGATTTAATCTAAAACCAAATTCCGTGAAGGTTTTCTTGACTCTTTCATCATTCTTATATGGAATGTCTAAGCTTGAGCCAAAACTTTGCCAAAACAACAGTTCTTTTGGATTCGTTATGTAATCTGATTTATCGAACCGATAATCGTGCAATCCCTTATCTATCAAAGCATAATGTAAAGATTTAACTAAAAGTCCAGTGCTAAAGTTATAACACTCTTTAAAATCTCGATACATTCTTAGCTTTTCTAAATATTTGAATTCGTTAATATTAAAAATTGCTTTTTTAATTAAACGAGTTTTCATTATATGATCCTTCCTTTGTATTAATATCGTTTCTAGCCCTCCTGAGCCAGCATAAAGTTTTTATTAAAAACCTCATGGTGACTCAGAAAAATAATCTGTAAAAGTACTAACATAAATATCGTATAACTTTGTAGCTAAGCCGTCAAATATATGATTTGACACTTATTTGTAGTTATTCTAGAATAAGAAAGCTACTTTAAAAGTAGTGTTTTATTTTATTTATTATTTTGTTTTTAAAAATATCTTGGGTGTCTGCTATCTGGATAAAGTCTAGATAATAGGCACTCAAAAAAAAGAGATGCCTACTATTATTAAACATTCAAGGAGGGGCTATGAATAGCGGGTATTTCTCAGAAAAATTAAATAAAATTTTAGAGCCAATTTCTGATAATTATTTCCTAGAAAAATTAAAAATTAACTTTCATGTCGATTTAGACCGTAATAATTTAAAAAATAAAACTATTTATTATCACGGTAGTGTGATTACGAAAAATGTCATGGTATTAGATGTAGTTTTATATGATCTATATCATGAAAATGGAGAATCAGACTCTTTAATCTTTAGGATTAAAAAAACGATTCTTGAAGAAATACTTTTCTATTGGATATAAATCTAAAAGCTACAACAAGCTGATAAACCTAATAGATGCATTGCCTGATAATTATCAAGCGATGTATAGGTTATTTGTTATTAGAGATAATAGTTTTGTAGCTTTTGCAACGGTAACGTCTCAAATGGCAAAGGATCTAGATGTTAGTAATTCACCAAGTAAAACTAAAATAGAACTTTTTGAAGAAATGTGCGAGCTATTAGTAGTAATAATAGGAGAAATATTAGAAAGAAATAAATAAAATAAAAATATAAAATAATATGAGCCCTTTTTAGGGCTCTCTTTTTTATAAGTTTAAATAAAATAATAGGACACTTAGTGTCCTATTATTTATCATGATAATTAAGATTAATTCTTAATTATTTAACGATCTTAGTAACCTTACCTTGTCCAACTGTACGGCCACCTTCACGGATAGCAAAGCTTAATGTTTCACTCATAGCAATTGGAGCTTGTAATTTAACCTTAATAGATACATTGTCACCAGGCATAACCATTTCTTTGTCTGCTGGTAATTCAACTTCTCCAGTTACGTCAGTTGTACGGAAGTAGAACTGAGGTTTGTAACCACGTGAGAATGGAGTGTGTCGTCCACCTTCTTCTTTCTTAAGAATGTAAACTTCTGCTTCAAATTCTGTGTGTGGAGTAACTGTACCTGGTTTAGCAAGAACCTGACCACGTTCAACATCTGTACGTTCAATACCACGTAGCAAGATACCTGCGTTGTCACCTGCTTGACCTTGATCAAGAGTTTTCTTGAAAGCCTCAATTCCAGTTACAACTGATTTCTTGGTTGGTTTTAGTCCAACAATTTCAACTTCGTCGTTAAGCTTAACGACACCTTGTTCAATACGACCAGTAGCTACTGTACCACGTCCCTTAATTGAGAAGACGTCTTCAATTGGCATTAAGAAGTCTTTGTCAAGATCACGTGTTGGTTCTTCGATGTATGCATCCATAGCATCTACTAATTCCATTACTGCGTCTTCGTATTTCTCTTCACCTTCTAGAGCCTTTAATGCAGAACCCTTAATGATAGGAGCGTTGTCACCATCGTATCCGTTCTTAGATAGAAGTTCGCGTACGTCCATTTCAACTAGTTCAACTAATTCTGGGTCAGCCATGTCCATCTTGTTTAGGAAAACGATAATCTTTGGCACACCAACTTGGCGAGCAAGAAGTACGTGTTCACGAGTTTGTGGCATTGGACCATCAGCTGCAGATACTACCAAGATAGCACCATCAACCTGTGCAGCACCTGTAATCATGTTCTTAACATAGTCAGCGTGTCCAGGCATGTCTACGTGTGCGTAGTGACGAGCTTTTGATTCATATTCTTGGTGAGATGATGCGATTGTAATACCGCGTTGTTGTTCTTCTGGTGCGTTGTCGATTTGATCGTAAGCAACAGGCTTGTTAACTTCGGATGGAAGTCTTTTTGCTAATACTGCTGTAATAGCTGCTGTTAAAGTAGTCTTACCATGGTCAACGTGACCCATAGTACCTACGTTAACATGTGGTTTCGAGCGATCGAAATTTGCCATGTTTGGATATTTCTCCTTTAGTTTTTATTACATTTCCGCACGTTAAAATTATTTAGTCATACGGCGTATGTAAGTAGTATAGTAAATTTTTTATCTGATGTAAACAAAATAACAGTATAAAACAAGCTACATTTTAAGCTTTATTTTTGTCTTTTCTATTTAGTTTTTCTCGTTCTAATTCAATTAAAGTCATAATGGAATAATTGGCTAAATCAAGTAAGGTATCTTCGATTTTTTCATCTTTAACAAGACGATCCTTTTCTGATTTTACTGAAAGACTTTCCAAACGATTTACTTTATCGGCAATTCGAGTGACTGCAGAAATTAATCCTAATTTTTCAAAAGTATTACCAAAACTGTTACCATAATCTTCGTTTTTCTTTTTATAAGTCTCTGTTAAGAGTTTACATATTTCTTGGTGTCGCTCATATCTATTCATATTTTCATTATATAAAAATAAAAAAGAGAATGGATATTAAAATCCATTCTCTTTTGTTATATAACGCTAAATAATAACTAAAATTACTTATTGCGTTTTTCAATTATTTCTTTAGCAACATTAGGTGGTACTTCTTCATATTGAGCTAGTTCCATTGTTGATGCTGCACGACCTTGGCTCATAGAGCGTAAGTCGGAAGTATATCCAAACATACTAGATAGAGGTACAAAAGCTTTAATTAGTTTTGCTCCACCTTGTAAGTCTTCCATAGCTTCAATGCGACCACGGCGTGAGTTTAGATCTCCAATTACATCACCCATAAATTCTTCAGGAGTTGTAACTTCAACGTTCATAACAGGCTCTAGGAGTACAGGATTTGCTTGTTTAATTCCTTCACGAGTTGCAAGAGAACCAGCAAGTGAGAATGCAAGTTCAGAAGAGTCAACATCGTGATAAGAACCATCATATAGAGTTGCTTTAACATCTACTACTGGATATCCAGCGATAACACCGTTATCTAGGACTTCACGAATACCCTTTTGTACAGCTGGGCGATATTCCTGAGGAACAACACCACCTTTAATCTCGTCGACAAATTCGAAACCTTTTCCTGCTTCGTTTGGTTCAAATTTAACCCAAACATCACCATACTGACCACGTCCACCTGATTGTTTAGCATGTTTACCTTGAACTTTTGCAGTACCGCGAATAGTCTCTCTAAATGCTACCTGAGGTTCACCAATATTAGCTTCAACCTTAAATTCACGACGCATACGATCGATAAGAATGTCTAAGTGAAGTTCGCCCATTCCAGACATAATAGTCTGACCAGTTTCTTCATCTGTATGAACTCTAAAGGTTGGATCTTCTTCGGCAAGACGTTGTAAAGCAATCGCCATTTTTTCTTGATCGGATTTTGTCTTTGGTTCAACAGCAATCGATACTGGTGGTTCTGGGAATGAAATGCTTTCAAGTACGATTGGATGTGCAGGATCACATAAAGTAGAACCAGTTGTTGTGTTTTTAAGTCCAACAACAGCTGCGATATCGCCAGTTGAAATTTCATCAATATCATCTCGTTTATCAGCAAACATTCGAACAATACGTCCAATACGTTCTTTTTCACCAGTTGTTGCATTAAGTACGTATGAACCGGCTTTTAACTTTCCTGAATAAACACGAATGAAAATCAATTTACCAACAAAAGGATCAGTTGCAAGCTTAAACGCAAGAGCGGCTAGTGGTTCTTTTTCAGATGGTTCACGCTTGATCTCATCACCAGTTTTAGCATTTGTTCCCCAAATTGCATCAACGTCTAATGGACTTGGCAAGTAATCTGTAATAAGGTCAAGAACTTTTTCTACAATAACACCACGACCATCTCCACCAGTTACTAGATAAAAATCACCAGCAAGAACGCGCTTGCGAAGATTCTTCTTTAAATCTTCTACTGAGATAGCTTCTTCGCCCTCTTCTAGGTATTTTTCAAATAATGCATCATCAGCTTCAACAGCGGCTTCAACAAGTAGTGCTCTAGCATTTTTAGCTTTTTCTACCATATCAGCAGGAATATCACCTACAACTAATTCGTGATCTGTGTAGTCTTTGTAGGTGTATGCTTTCATATCAATTAGGTCAACAACACCACAAATATCCTTTTCAAAACCAATTGGAAGATGAATTGGTAATGCATTTTTACTTAAACGGCGATGAATTGATTCTAATGACTTATAAAAATCACCACCAGTTTGATTAATCTTGTTTATAAAACAAATTCGAGGAACGCCATATTTATTAGCTTGGCGCCAAACTGTTTCAGTTTGAGCTTCAACACCCATCTTACCATCAAAGACCGTAACAGCACCGTCTAGAACACGAAGAGATCGTTCTACCTCAGCAGTAAAGTCAATGTGTCCTGGGGTATCAATAATATTAATGTGATGACCTTTCCAGTAAGCAGTAACTGCAGCTGAAGTAATAGTAATACCACGTTCTTGTTCTTGTTCCATCCAGTCAGTGGTAGCTTCACCTTCGTGAACAGCACCAATTTTATGACTTAATCCTGTACGATAAAGAATACCTTCGGTTGTGGTAGTTTTACCCGCATCAATGTGAGCAATAATTCCAATATTACGAAAATTGCTAAGCGGAATTTTCTTATCTGCCATATTTTTCCTTAAAAATTAAAAATTATTTTAGTTGTTTGCAAAATGGGCAAATGCTCGGTTAGCTTCTGCCATCTTATGTGTATCTTCTTTTTTCTTAAATGCAGCACCTGTTTCATTGTAGGCATCTACGATTTCAAGAGTTAAACGTTTTGCATAAGGCATTCCTTTACGAGCACGAGCTGCAGCTACTAGCCATGTAAAAGCATAGTGTAATTGTCGGTGTCCTTGTACTGGGAATGGAATCTGGTAGTTAGCACCACCAACACGACGTGATTTAACTTCAAAATTTGGTGAAACATTAGATAAAGCTTTCTCAAATATTTCAATTGGATCTTGGCTTTCAAGTTTCTTTGCAGCATTTTCAAGTGCGCTATAAACAGCCCGTTCAGCAACTAGTTTTTTACCATTTAGCATAGATTTATTAATTAATCTTGCTACTAGTACTGAATTGTATTTACGATCTGGTTGTAATTGTCTTTGTAATTTTTTGGTTACTTTACGAGGCATGATTACTTGCCCTCCTTCTTTGTACCGTATTTAGAACGGCCTTGTTTACGGTTTGCAACTCCTTGAAGGTCTAAAGCACCACGAACAATGTGATAACGCACACCAGGAAGATCTGGTACACGACCACCGCGTACTAATACTACGGCGTGTTCCTGTAAATTGTGACCTTCACCACCAATGTATGCCCAAACTTCTTGTTGGTTAGTTAATCTAACACGAGCAACTTTACGTAAAGCCGAGTTAGGCTTCTTTGGTGTTTTTGTAGTAACACGAATACAAACACCACGCTTTAATGGAGCATCTTGTTTGTAATAACGTGATTTTAATGTGTTATGGATCGAACCTAAATGTGGAGACTTACTTTTCTTATTTGTAGTCTTTCGAGGTTTACGAACCAATTGGTTAATAGTTGGCATGAACTATATATCTCCCAATTTGAAAATTTAATATTAGATTTTTATAAGCTTTTCGATCAGCACATCTACTTCACTTATGTCTTTTCTTAGCCTAACACTTTCACTCATACACACTCTTTTTAGCTACTAATATCAACTAAGAGGAAACTCGCTAGTTATTCTAACAGAAAATAGCTATTCTGTACAGCTTAAACAAATGAAATTTCTGAAATCTATAATTTAGCAATCTTTTCTCGAAGCATTTTTTGAACTAATCCAGGATTTGCTTTACCCTGAGATTTTTTCATTACCTGTCCAACTAAGAAACCGTAGACTTTTTCATTACCATTTTTAATATCGTTAATTGCCTTTTGAGAAGATTCATCACTAAGTACTTCATCTAAGATTTTTTCAATAGCACTAGTATCAGAAACCTGTATTAAATTATTTTCTTTAGCAATTTTTTCTGGTGTTTTATTTTCACTTAGCATTTTAATAAATACTTCTTTAGCGTTCGTAGAAGACAAAAGTCCTTCACTGACCATATGTGCTAATTGAATCAAGTTATCTGCGCTTAAGTGTGTTAATTCTTCATTGTTTGAATCTTCTTCACTGCCAGAAAGAGCACTAGCAAACCAAAAAGCAGTCTTTTTAGCTGAGTCTTTTCCATCTTTATCTAAAACTTCACTAACAAGTTTTGCATATTTACTAGAAGAAAATAGTACGTCAATTACTGATTTGTCTAATTTTAGATCCTGCCATTTTTCGCGATAAGCAGGTGGAAGTATTGGACAATCTTTTTGTATTTCAAGAATTCTTTCATCAGTTAAGACAATAGGTGGGATGTCAGCATCTGGCATGTATCTATAATCTTGTGCGTCTTCTTTAGAGCGTTGAGAAAAAGTTGCTTGTTTGTTATCGTCCCAGCCTCTAGTTTCCTGTTTAACTTTCTCTCCGTTTTCGACAAGCTCTACCTGTCTTTTGAATTCATACTCTGCTGCTCGTTCTACACTTCGAAAAGAGTTTAAGTTTTTTATCTCAGCTCTTGTTCCTAAAGTATTACTTCCTTTTGGTGCTACTGAAATATTAACGTCAAAACGCATATTTCCTTGATATAGATCACCATGTGTTACGTCAGCAAAAGTCATTAAACGATATAGCTCAGTAGCATAAGCTTTAGCCTCTAGAGCTGAATGCATATCTGGTTCTGATACGATTTCGATAAGTGGCGTACCAGCACGGTTTAAATCAACATACGATCCATTATCTGAATGAGATAGTTTACCAGCATCTTCTTCAATATGTGCGTGATTAATTCTAACCTTGAATTCACTGCCATCTTCTTTAGGTACGGTAACTTCACCAGCTAGAATTGTTGGCTGATACATCTGCGATGTTTGGTATCCTTTTGGAAGGTCAGGGTAAAAATAATGCTTACGATCGAAAGAAGATACGTTAGCAACTTTAGAATTTAAAGCTTTGGCTGCAATAACCGCAAGTCTTACTGCTTCTTTATTTAAAACTGGAAGCATACCAGGCAAAGCAAAATCAATTGGTGAGACTGCAGTATTAGGAGCTTTATCTCTAGCGTCGTTATCGGATGCTGAAAATAATTTAGTTTTAGTTTTTAACTGTACATGACATTCAATACCGATAGTCATTTCATATTTATCTAATATAGATTTTTCCATTAGATTGCTCCTAAATCTTTTAATCCACGTTTAAATGCACCTAGAGCAAGACGGGATTCTTTTAATTCAATATTAATTCCTGGTTCATGAGCTATCTGGTTACGAAGTTTATGAGCAACCCAGATTGCATTTTTATTAGAAAAATTGTTACTTGCTTGCTTAAGCCTTTCGCCCATAGTTTTTCCGGAAATTCCTAGCTCAATCATTGCCTGGTCTAATAATTTATCCGCCTCGATAACTGCCATTGACCAAGACTGCCTATTATCTTTAGTAAATGAATTTTCAATCTTAAGCCACGATTTACGATATTTATCGACATTCAATATTACGTTCTTTTTAGTTGTGACAAAGATAATTAGTATTGCAATTCCCAATAAAAAGATTGCTAAAAAGACATATATAACATCTAATCCAAAGCCTGACATCATTGAATCTCCACTGATTTAGCAAGTGCCATTAGTTTAGCATCATCTTTAGCTTTACCAATTAGCTGAACGTTAACTGGTAGTCCTGAACTAGTCTTACCAGCTGGAACTGACATAGCAGGTAATCCAACTAGCGATGCTGGAACTGTCATAATATCTGCTAGATACATTTTAATTGGATCATTGGTGTTTTCACCAATTTTAAAAGCTGGAGTAGGAGACACTGGGCCAATTAAAGCATCGTATTTTCCTAAGACATCATCAAAGGCTTGCTTTAGTAAAGTTCTTGCTTTTTGCGCTTTTAGATAATAAGCATCGAAAAAGCCAGAAGATAGTACAAATGACCCAATTAGGATGCGACGTTTGTTTTCAGGCATAAATCCCTGATCTCGGCTTTTACCATATAGCTCATCCAAAGAATTACTTTCTGCTCTAAAACCATAACGAATACCATCATAGCGAGCAAGATTAGAACTTACTTCTGCGGGTATTAGGACATAATAAATTGCTAACGCATATTTTAATATTGGCATTGAAACTTCTTCAATTTCATGACCTGCTTGCTTTAGCCTATCAATATAATCGTTAGTAATTTTCAACACTTCAGGATCGACTGCGTCGGTCATGAAGTCTTTAATAATAGCTATTTTCTTATTCTTTGGAGGTTCAGTTTCTATTTTGAAAAAATCATCCAAAGTAGTCATGTCTTTTTTATCTTTACCAGAGATAATCTCCATAACTATTTCGCTATCTTCAACAGTTTTGGAAAAACAACCAATGGTATCGGTTGAAGATGCCATGGCTACTACACCAAATCTAGATACCGTACCATAAGTTGGTTTTACTCCGAAAACACCATTAAAACTTGCTGGCTGGCGAATCGAACCTCCGGTGTCACTACCTAAGGCAAAAGGTACAACATCTAAAGCTGTTATAACTGCTGATCCGCCAGAGCTTCCACCTGCTACCCTTTCATTATCAAACGCATTCTTTGTTACACCAAAAAAAGAATTCTCTGTAGAACCACCATGAGCAAAAGCATCTAAATTAGATTTACCAATATAAATCGCTCCTTCTGCTTCAAGCTTTTTAATTACCGTTGCTTCAAGAGGTGCTTTAAAATCTTCAAGCATCTTAGAGGCTGCTGTCGTTTCATCTAAAAGAGTTAAGCAATTATCTTTCACCACATAAGGAACGCCTAAAAGTTTTCCTTCTTTATTTCCAGCTTTAATCTTTTTATCTAGTTCTTCAGCTTTTTTAAGAGCCGACTCTTTTGTGAGTTTAATTAAAGCGTTTTTATCCTGAACTGCTTCAGCTTTTTTTATAGCCTCTAAAACAACTTCTTTTACAGTTACTTCTTGGTTTTTAACTTTATTTACTATATCTTTAATCATCTATAACACCTTTGGCACATTTATCTGACCATTCTTAGAATCCTTAGCTAAACTAACTAATGCTTCCGGAGATACACCATAAGTATCTATATCATCATCTTCTCGCCAAACATTAGATAAGCCTGTAATTTGAAAAGTTGGTTCAACGTTATCCGTATCTAGTTCATTCAACTGATCAGCATAGTCGACGATTTTACTTAAATCTTTTTGTAGAGATTCTGCCTCTTCCTTAGATACACTTAAAGAACTAAGCTTAGCAAGATGCATAACCTCATCTAGTGAAATACTATTATTCATGCATTTATTATAAGACTTTTTTCATATCTTATCTATTAGAGAGACTTATTTTAGATTAATACTAATAGCTCGATGATCAGAACCTAGGTCTTGATAAATCTTATAACTTTTAAAGTCTATTCTTTTAATCGATTTTTTATTGAATTTATATAAAATATGATCAATTTGGGTTAATCTAAAGCTTGGTAAGAATTCACGATCTCGCATTTTAAGTGTAGTAGTTGGTCGCATCTTTTGGTCAATATCTTTAAATCCACCATCTTTAGTTAAAACTTCTAAAGCTGTTCCTAAAGCCATATCTAGAGTGCGAGCAATAATTCTTTCTTTGTCTGCTATAACCCTACCTAAAGCTAAGAGACTCTTTCTTACAAAACTATTCCTTAGTACTTTTGATTTCCAGTCTTCTTTATGCATTGCATTATAATCACCAAGAATTAAAATATCTTCTTTACGTTTCGATGAGATTCTTTTTAAATCTTTTGCCATTTCAATTCTAACTTTTTCCAAACGATCATCGAGATGCACACCATAAACTACTAAATTATTTTTCTTATCTACAAGCTCAATAGCATTACGAAAATCGGCAAGCCTAATCGTATTAACTCTTATATCCTTTTTAAATTCTTTTTTATAAATCATTAAAAGATGTAAATTAGTAAATTCACCCCAAACTCGGCCATCGTCCTTATGGTTATAAGGTACAGGAACTAATACATAACCTAGTTCATTTAAAGATTCTTTTACTTTATCGTCTAGCTTATTTGAAAAAGCTTCAGGAAAAAACATGATATCGGGATTAATAAAAGATATTGCACGCACTATGTCTTCAGGCTGAGCTCGTTTAGTCTTCATCTTATATCGACTCAATCGACTTTCAATATTCCAAGATGCAATTTTCATAATTTATTCCTTATCTCAATAATTAAATCACGTAGTTCAGCAGCTTTTTCAAACTCTAAATTAGCAGAAGCTAATTGCATTTGAGAAGATAGATCCTCGATCAAAGATGGATATTCATCTTTTGGAATTTTCTTCAAATCTAATTTCTTTTTAGTATCTTTTTCGGCCATAGGAATGATTGCTCTTAATCCTTCACCAATATCCTTTTTAATAGAATGTGGTGTGATACCATGCTCTTTATTGTATTTATCCTGAATTTGTCGACGCCTAACTGTTTCGTCAATAGCTACTTTCATTGAATCAGTAATACGATCCGCATACATATAAACCTTGCCATCTTCATGTCTAGCAGCTCGTCCAATAGTTTGAATCAGTGCCGATGTCGATCTCAAAAAACCTTCTTTATCTGCATCAATAATTGCCACTAAAGACACTTCAGGTAAGTCTAATCCTTCTCTTAGAAGGTTAATACCTACTAGTACGTCATATACACCCATACGAAGATCTTTTAGAATATCACCTCGCTCTAAAGTATCGATCTCTGAATGAATATAAGCAGTTTTAATACCGTTATCTATTAAGTAACTAGATAAGTCTTCGGCCATTCGCTTCGTCAAAGTCGTAACAAGAACTCTTTGTTTTTTCTTAATCCGTTCATTAATTTTTTCTATTAAATGATCTACCTGATGTTCTGTTGGTACTACTTCAATCTCAGGATCCAAAAGTCCAGTTGGGCGAATAATTTGTTCCGCTGGTTTTGGGCTACGTTCTAGTTCAAATTTACCTGGAGTAGCGGAAACATAAATAGCTTTATTGATGTGTTTATCGAATTCGGTAAAAGTTAAAGGTCTATTATCTAAAGCCGAAGGCAATCTAAAACCATGCTCCACTAAAGTTTCTTTTCTAGAACGATCTCCGTGATACATTCCTCTAATTTGAGGAATTGTCATATGTGATTCATCTATTATTAACAAATAATCATCCGGAAAATAGTCCATTAAAGTAGCGGGCTGTTCTCCTTCTTTACGATTAGTTAGATACCTAGAGTAGTTCTCAATTCCTTTGACGAAACCAGTTTCTTTTAACATTTCAACATCAAAAGTAACTCTTTGCGTTAGGCGTTGGGCTTCTAATAATTTATTTTCTTTTTCAAAAAATGCTAAACGATTTTCATATTCAGCCTCAATCTCTGGAATTATTTTATTAATCTGCTCTTTTGGTGTTACGTAATGTGAGCATGGAAAAACCGTAACAGAATCATCTTCTGCTAAAATTTCACCTGTTAGATGATCTATCTCAGTAATTCTTTCAACTTCATCTCCGAAAAACTCAATCCGATAAACCATATCTGCACCTGCCGGAAAAATATCTAAGACATCTCCTTTAACCCTAAACGTTCCACGATGTAAATCGACATCATTCCTTTTATACTGCATATCGTTTAATAGTCTTAAGGTTTTATCTAATAATCGACGCTCGCCTTTTTGGAATTTGATAGCCATTTCAGCATAGTTTTGAGGCGAACCAACACCGTAGATACAAGATACAGAAGCTACGATAATAACGTCTTTTCTTGTAAGTAAAGCTGTAGTTGCTGCGTGTCTTAATTTGTCTATTTCTTCGTTAATCTTCGAATCTTTTTCAATATAAGTATCGCTAGCAGCAATATAAGCTTCTGGCTGGTAGTAATCAAAATAAGAAACGAAAAAGTGTACTTCATTTTCTGGAAATAATTCTTTAAATTCTGAATAAAGTTGAGCAGCCAAGGTTTTATTGTGAGCCATCACAAGCGTCGGTTTATCAAACTTTTTAATAACATTTGCCATAGTAAAAGTCTTGCCTGATCCGGTAACACCAAGCAATGTTTGCTCACGATATTTATCTAAACCATGGTAAAGAGTATCAATCGCTTCAGGCTGATCTCCCATTGGTTTAAATTTGGAATGTAATTTAAAATTACTCATCTATAAATTATTTTAACACTCTTATCTTATGTATAATGGTTATGTATGAATGACAAACAAAATACTGGAAATCTAAATCATCAGTTCTGTATCGACCGCAAAAACAAACTAGAAAGTGATATTCAATCACTCTCAACAATTACAACCCAATTATTACATGGTTACCAAATAATTCGTAAATATGACCGAACTGTTACTATTTTTGGCTCAGCAAGAGTTCAAGAAGGAAGTCATTATTATAACCTTGCAATAGAGACTGGTAAAAGGCTAGCTGAATGCGATTTTACGATAGTCACAGGCGGTGGCAATGGAATTATGGGTGCTGCCAATCTTGGCGCTAAGAAAGCCGGTGGCAATTCAATTGGTTTTAATATTTCTTTACCACATGAGCAAAAGGTAAACGATTATGTTACTGAAAGCTATCAATTCGAACACTTTGCTCCAAGAAAAATTGCTATGACTATTTGTGCATCCGCATATGTCTATTTTCCAGGTGGCTTTGGTACTTTAGATGAATTAGCAGAAGTTATTACTTTAGTACAAACTGGTAAAACCTTAAAAGCTCCAATTATTTTAGTCGGATCTTCTTATTGGCAACCACTAATAGAATTCTTTAGAAGTAGATTGCTAGAATCAGCCTTTATTAAAGAAGAAGACTTAAATATCTTTGAAATAGTAGATAGCGTAGATGATATTATAAATACCATCACCGGAGAAGGTTCTTATTGCGTTCACAAACAATAGCAATAATTAGCTTATAAGATCATCAATAGTCTTAACTACCAAGTATCTGGAGAATAGCTCTTCATACAAGGCGTCTCTTACAAACCTAGCTTGGTAGTTTTCTTCATTACGACCTAATAAATAGCCAAAAGCCACGTCCATTAGATTCATAGAAATTACCTGGTCATTAATGACCTTTGCTACATAAGAAAGGTTTTTCCAAAAAATAAAGCTTGGCTCAATCTCACTAAGATATACCGTTGGGCGCTTAAAGTAGTTATCGGCAATTGAAAGATATTTAATCTGATCTATATCCTCTAAACTTAATTCCAAATTTAAATTGGCATAATGCTTTTGTACAGCTCGCCAATGAATATTTGTTCCTGCAAGTTTAAAACCAGTTGCTTCGTCGTTTAAAATAACCTTTGCGAACTTTAGACCAAAATCTCGCTTTTTGCTAAGTGATACAAAATAAGAAGTATATAGCTTAATTTCATTAATGTAATTTAAAGTTAAACAAGCTGTGAGAGTTACTTCTCCTGGCCGAACAGTATTTTTATTTTCAAGTAACCCTATAATGCCCAATTCTTTTAAATGAATAACTGGATGTTTTTTATCTTTTATAAAACCTTTGGCAAGATCGGAAAAAATACCTGCCTCTAGTGATACAAATTTAATTGGTCGAACTTCAAAATCCGATACAGTTAGGCCTTCTAATTGTTTTAGATATTTCTTATGCCATGCATCAGTTTCTGAAAATCTTGTTGCAAGTAATACTTCATAGATATCGTGTTTTTTAATTAAATCTTCAATTCTAGATTCATTAAAAGTGTGCAGTAATCTCTTTGGAGGATTTATGCTGAGTAAATCTATCATTACGCGTTTTTTAATTACAAAAACATTTAAATCAACATTGATTAATGAAATCCAATAAAGTATTTTTGAAAAAGCGACCGCTACTGAGTCATAAGGATGAATACCTAAAGTTTCTTGAAGCTTTAAATCATCAGTTTCTAATCTGTTATATAAACTATATAAAAGTTCAGCTCTAGTTAAATATTTTTCACTTAGTCCAAGCTCTCTAATGGCAATAACAGACTTTTCAATCACCTCTCCCTGGAGAGCGTTATCAATAGCATTACGTCCCGTAGAAATCTCAAGACGTCTTAACAAACTATCATACTGTTTGTCTGAGTAGTTTAAGATTTTCTTTAAAACGTTTGCCATTAATAACCTTTATAACTTTTTAATCTCCATTTCTACTTCATGAATTGGATAGTCTCTACCAATAATGCCAGTCTTAGCACCAATTTTCATAACAACAGATGATGAATTAGCGGCTGCAAAAGTAATAGCCTTTTTGACGTCCTCACTATATAAGTATTCCGCCAAGAAACCTGAAGCAAAGGCATCCCCTGCACCAGTTCGATCTACAGAATAATGATTATCATATAAGCCTATAGTAATTACTTGTTTTTTATACCTATCGGCGACTACAGCACCATTAGTACTGTCAGTTACTATAGTAATTGGCACGTAGTTCAACAATCTTCGTGCTAGCTCTTCTGAAGATTCACCCGGAACTAACATTTTTGCTTCTTCTTTATTTAAAGATAGAATTTCAACATCTTCTAACAAGCCTTTTAATTTATCTACTTGGGCTAATTCTTTTTTGCCAGGATTAAACATAATTTTAATCTGTTTTTGATAGCATTCATTAAATAACTTGTTAAGCAATCTCACATTGCCCGAGACACTTGATACATATAGCCAATCTATATCTAGATCATCTATAGAATATTTATTCTCATCATAGTGAGTAGAAGCACCCCGGTAGGTCAAAATTGTGCGCTCACCATTAGGTGCAAGTAAAAGTACTGAATATCCTGTGTTGTATTTATCTGAATAGAAAACTTTTGATGTATCAACATTTTCTCTATCTAGATCTAGCATTACTGCATCTCCAGCCGGATCTTTACCGATACAACCCATAAACATTGTATCTATGCCGTTTCTAGCTAACGTAACAGCTGCGTTTGTTGCGCCACCACCTGTTGAAAAGTTAATTTTATTAACATCAGTTTTAGATCCTAATGGTAATTCCTGAAAACATTTTTCAGGCTCTAAGCATACTGGTCGAAGAATGTCTGATTGACTCAAAAAGACATCCTGAATTGCCGCACCAATAGTTAAAACTTTTTTGTTAAGCATTAAAACACCGCCTTATCCATCGATCCAAAGGCATGGATTTTTTCTTCAACGACAGCTTGAACAGCGTTATATACTTCAGGCATTAATTTCAAAATAGCATATTCATCTGGATTCTCTTTTAGTACTTTTTCTAGAGTCGTCCGATAAGCATATCGCATGTCACTGTTAATATTAACTTTTGATACGCCAATTTTTGCAGCATCTTCAAAATAGTGAAGTGGCGTACCTGATCCACCATGCAAACTAATCTGACAATCTATCGCTTCTCTAATTCTTTTTAGAAGTTCAAGATCTAAAATTTTAGGAACAGGATATTTACCATGCAAGTTTCCAATTGCAGCAGCAAAAGTGTCAATGCCAGTTGCATCTACAAAAGCTTTTGCTCCTTCTGGTGTAGAAAAAGTCTTTTTAATTTCTTCGTAGTCTATTGCTTCTCTATGTAGATTACTTGATCCACCAAAATAATGTGGCTCAGATTCTATTAAAGAACCTGTAAATTTAGCATATTCTACTACTTCTTTAGTTTTTCTAATAATTTCTTCGTCTGAAGCATCGTGATTAGCTTGAGATATATCAATATGGACAAATTCAAAACCAAGATCGATAGCTCGTTTACAATCTTCAACCGTAGGTGAATGATCAAGATTTAAAAAGATTTCAATGCCATATTCTTTTTTATAATTATCAACTAAGTCTCTAACATTCTGAAGACCTAGCGCTTTTACTTCACCATGAGATAATTCAACTAAGACTGGCGCATTAAGCTTTCGAGCGGCTTTTGCTACAGCAACTAAAGTTTCCTGATTATCTATGTTAAAAGCACCTACAGCAAAACCTTCTTTTCTGGTTCGTTGCATTAAATGTCTTGCCCTAATATTATTGTCTCTAATTTCTGAAATAGATAATGCCATGTTCCCCCTATTTTCTATCTATAAACTGCTTAACCTTATTATATATGCTATTTTCATCTAATTCATAATATGTCAGAAGTTCTTTTGCTTTTCCGCTTTGCCCGAATTTATCATCAATACCTAATACTTTGATCTTTATATCTATCTCTTCAGCCAGTTTTTCTAAAATCATTGATCCCATACCACCCGCTCTCTGATGCTCTTCGGCAGTAACAACAAATTTATGTTTTCTAGCTAATTCTTTTAAGTAGTCAACATCTAAAAATGGTTTTATAGTCGGTACGTGCAATACTGAAGCATCAATATTATCTAATGCTAAACGTTTAGCCACTTTTAATAAAGTTTGCGTTAATAGCCCTGTACCGATTAGTAAAACATCTTTACCTTCTTTATATAAATAACTTTTACCGATTACAAAATCTTGATTGTCTGGTGTTAAAATAATAGTTTTTTCTCTGGAGATACGAACATAGGCCGGTATATTACTATCTTTAATGGCTTTTAAGATATTTTCAGCTTCAATAGCATCACAAGGTGAAAATACTTGCATATTAGGTAATACACGCATCAAAGCTATATCTTCTAGCATCTGGTGTGTTGCGCCATCAGGGCCAACAGTTATACCCACATGAGAACCGATTATTTTAACCGGCTGATTATTTAAACAAATTGTTGTTCTAATTTGTTCCCAATTTCTTCCAGGGCTAAAAGCACTATATGCAGCAACATAGGGTAAAAGCCCCGAAGCAGCAAGTCCAGAAGCAACCGTTACTAGATTTTGTTCGGCTATTCCAACATCAATAAATCTTGGAAAACCAATTTCTTTTTCAAACAGATCAGTTCTTACAGAAGAGCTAAGATCAGCGGTTAAAACGATTACTTTTTCATCTTGTTTTCCTATGTCAAGCAAGGCTTTTGCAACACCATCGCGCATTGAAAGTATTTTAGGACTATCGGAATAAAAGTCTGGATCGATATTTGAAATCATAAAGATTCTCCTAGTAATACCTTCTCTTTTTCCCTTAGTTCACTTAAAGCTTTATCTTTCAGTTCCCCTTCAAGCACTCTGCCATGCCATTCATATTTGCCCTCAAGAAAGCTAACACCATAAGATGCAATAGTCTGTAAGATAATTACGCTTGGCCCAGCTGCTCTTTTTGCTTGATCAATCTTTTCATACATATCCATAGAATCATGTCCATTAGCAACAAAAACATTCCAATTAAAAGCCTTAAATTTATTAGCTATAGAATCTAAAGGCATGACATCTTTTATTCTGCCAGCTAATTGAATATCGTTTTTATCAACAATAGCAATTAGTCTGGATAGTTTGTACTTAAAGGCAAACATTACAGCTTCCCAGATATTACCTTCATCTAATTCACCATCGCCTAAAGTTACATAAACATACCGATCTTTATCTAAACCATCGGGCAAATATTGAAGCTTATAGGCATAACCGGCCGCCTGAGAAAGCCCTGACCCAAGTGGGCCTGAAGTACTTTCTAAAAGATTTAGCATCGTTCTTTCAGGATGACCTTGTAATCTTGAACCAAACTTTCTTAAAGTAAATAGTTCTTCTCTAGAAATTATGCCAAGCATCGATAAAACTGCGTAGTAAACCGGCACAGTGTGTCCATTAGAAATAAAAAGCAAATCCCGTCCATTCCAAGTTGGATCATCTACTTTGTATTTTAAAATTTTAAAGAAAAGAAGTACATAAAGGTCAGCTAGATCAAGCGGTGAAGCTAAGTGTCCAGAACCTGCCGATGCTAATTCTAAAATTATATCTTGGCGTAATAAATTAGCCCTAAGTTTTAGTTCTAATATTTCTTTACTGTCCATTATTCGTCAACTCTTTTTACTAACTTAAAATATGCCTTTTCTGGATTTTTTGCTTTAGCTATATACGATCCACAAATAATGTTATTTATACCTTTATCTCTAATTTCAACAACATTTTTTGAATTAACACCGCCATCCCACATAAGTTTGGAAAGTGGATTAATATTTCTAATTTTCTTAACTTTAGCAAGTTGCAACAAGTTAGCTTCCCCGCCATAGTGACCAAGATTACCACCAAAAATTAATACTTCATCCGCCTCAGTAATTAAAGGAGCGATATCATCAACATTGGTTTGAGGTAAGATGGCAAGCCCAGCTTTTATCTTAAATTTTTTAATATATCTAAGCATTTTTTGTTTATCACCATCTGCTTCAGCATGGATAATAATACATCGAGGCTTTAAGGCAATTAAAACGTCTAAATAGTAATACGGCGTTTTGCTCATCAAATGAATGTCTGCTTTAATTCCTTCAGGAATATATATTTGAGCAATCGCTAAAGATTTTGTCTCGGTCAAAGTACCGTCCATTAAGTCAATGTGAAGGTGATCAGCAAAATGAATAAACTCATTCATTAGCTGATTATATGACTTAATATCCGGACTTAAGATTGCAGGAACTATTGCAGCTTGCTTCATTAAATTTCATCCAACTGATTGTTTCGCCTTTTATATCTCATTGCGTTACTAAATCTAGAATCCAAAAATGTATCTACTATTCTTTTTGTCTTTAAGTCCTTGTCTTTCAAGATATGAGCAGGTAAAGCCATAACATTAGCATCATTATCGTGTCTTGCTAATTTTGCTTCATTTTCGTCCCAAATGACAGCTGCCCTAATGCCACTAAAACGATTAGCAGCCATTGCCATACCTTGCCCACCGCCACACACTAATATAGCCTTAGACTTTGGATCTTCATCAGCTAAAATCTTTAAACAAGCTATTTTTGCATAATCAGTAAAATCGTCATCTTTATCTAAGATTTCGTTACCAACATCAAAATACTTTCTATTAGTTTTCTCTAAATATTTCTTGATTTTTTCTTTAAGCTCAAAACCTTGATGATCCGATCCAATATAAACTGTCATTTTAGAATCCTCTAGGAGCGTTTAAATCCTGCTGATTATTAAATGCTTGATCTGTATTATTCATCTCTTGATTATAAGTAGTACTATTTACCGGATTATTCACTTCGCTACTAGTATTATTACCAAGTTGTTGTCCTAATTGATTTGCAACTTCAATTGGATCCGGCATATCAGTTGAACTAGCACTAAGAGCTTGATCTGAGTTGGTCACTGTTGGCTGGGCGGTAGTTAATTCGTTTAAAGAAGCTGTTGAAGCTACTGAATTAACAGCATTAAAATCATTTACTTGATTTACCTGATTGGCATTAGGCAAAGTATTTTCTTCTGGCAAAAGTCTAGCTACGTCAGCCGTAACTTCAACTAATCGGTTTGAATATCCCCATTCATTATCGTACCAAGCACATACTTTAATTAAATTACCACCAATTACTGAGGTAAGTGGTAAATCTACGATAGCTGAATGACTATTACCTTTAAAATCAGATGACACAAGTTCATCTTCAGAAACTGCTAAAATGCCTTGGTAGTAAGGTTGTTGTGCAGCTTGCTTAAATACTTCATTAATTTCTTCTGCAGTTGTATTACGCTTTAACACTGCTGTTATGTCAGAGATACTTACAACAGGCGTTGGAACTCTTACAGACAATCCGCCAAAACGGTCTTTTAAAGAAGGGACCACTAAGCTAGCAGCGATAGATGCGCCAGTAGTAGTGGGTACAATATTTTCCGCTGCATTTCGAGCTTCTCTTAAATCTTTTGCCGGTGCATCTTGTAATTTTTGCGATGCTGTATATGAATGAACTGTCGTCATCATAGCTTTATCAATACCAAAGTTTGCTTCCAGTACTGCCATAACAGGAGCAATACAGTTTGTAGTACAACTAGCATTCGAAAAAATATCTGCATCAGTTTTTAGATCGTCATCATTAACACCTAAAACAATGGTTTTAGCACCTTCTCCTTTAGCTGGCGCTGAGATTACTACTCTTTTTGCTCCTGCTTTATCAATATGTGCTCTTGCAAGTTCTGGCTTAACAAATAATCCAGTAGACTCAATGACTACATCAACAGCTAGCTCTTTCCATGGTAATTCTGCTGGATCTTTTACAGCACAAACCTTAATGTGCTCACCATCGACAATAATTCCATCGTCGTCGTAGCTTACTTCTGATTCATACGTACCATAATTAGAATCATACTTTAATAAATGAGCTAAAGTTTTAGTGTCTGTTAAATCATTTATAGCGACTATCTTTAGATCACTACGCATTTTTATAATTTTAAATGCGTTTCTACCAATACGACCAAAGCCGTTTATGGCAACATTTTTCATATATTCCCCTCCACCTGAATATTTATTACCTATTGCTAATATTTTACGGTTTTTTATAAGATGGCACAATAGTATAAGCTAAATAAAAAAGAAGAGCTATTTATTAGCTCTTCTTTTATACATTTGCTTAATAAAGTTTTACTTAAGCATTTGTTTTTTGTCTCTTGATGGAATCCATCAAAGCTCGACTTTCAGCCTCTCTTCGATATTTAGCTTCAAGGGGAGTTTCAACTGCTTCTGACTGATCGCCAGCACCAGTTCCTACAGGAATCTTGCGTCCAATGATAACGTTTTCTTTTAGACCTTGCAAGTAATCTACTCGGCCAGAAATTGCAGCGTTGATCAAAACGCGAGTTGTATCCTGGAAGGATGCTGCAGATAGGAAGCTATCTGACCATACCGAAACCTTAGTAATACCAAGCAATAGTTGCTTATGCTTAATAGTTTCTTTACCTTCACTGCGTAAGCGTCTATTAGTATCAATCACAGCAGCTTTAGAAACAATGTCTCCTGCCACATAAGTTGAATCTCCTGGATCTTCAATCTCCACTCGGCTAAACATCTGTCGAATAATAACTTCCATGTGTTTGTCCGCTGGAGCATCTCCCTGGTTAGCATAAATTGCAAGAACCGAGTTCATAATGTAACGCTGTACGGCTTCTACACCCTTTAGTTTCATCAAATCTTGAAGATTTAATGATCCAGTAGTTAGCTGATCACCAGCAGCTACCTTATCACCGCTCTTAACAGTTAATACATAGCTCTCAGGAATACTGTATCTTGCTTGTTTTTCTGTAATATTTGTAAGCTCAACAGTACCATCTCTGAATTCAACTTTAGCATCGAATGGTGCAATGATTGGTGCAACACCTTCATCTTCTGAAGCAACAATTTCACCAACAGCAACTAGTTCACCTTCTTCACGGATTGGCTTTCGTTTACCAAGTGGAAGTACTACGACTTCACCTGTTGTTGGTGTTACCTGGACAACATGGGTATTGCCATCCTGCCATACTTCAACATTACCTGCGATTTCAGACATAATAGCCTGACCTTTAGGATTACGAGCTTCAAACAATTCTTCAACACGTGGTAGACCCGATGTAATGTCTGCTCCAGCCTCACCACCTTTGTGAAAGGTCTTAAGTGTTAGCTGTGTACCTAATTCACCAACAGACTGAGCTGCGATCACACCAACTGGCTGTGCCTTATCTACTAAGTGTCCAGTTGCCATGTCAATTCCATAACTGTGTTGTGGAATACCGTGTGGGCTGTTAGATGATAGTACCGATTGAATAGATACTTCGGTAATATTTGGATCGTCTTGAATCTTATCGGCAAGTTCACGTGTTACAAGATCACCAGCCTTAGCATATCCCTCGATATCTTCAGCGAGATAACGTCCGTATACACGATCACCAAGATCAACCTGACTAATCTCAGTCTCGTTTCGGTAAATCTTATATCCGTAGTCATCACCCTCTTGATCTTCAATTGTAAACACATCTTGCGACACATCTACAAGACGACGTGTTAGATATCCTGAGTCAGCAGTGTTAAGGGCTGTGTTAATAAGTCCTTTACGTGCACCACGAGTTGCTACGAAGTATTCAAGAGAACTTAATCCGTGCTTAAAGTTAGAACGAATTGGAAGCTCAATCGAACGGTTATGTGCATCCTGCATCACACCAATATTTGCTGAAGCCCATTTAAGGTTTGAGATATCTCCACGTGCTCCAGAGTTAATCATCATAGCAATTGAGTTATCTGCATCCTTAACACGTGATGCTAAGAATCCCTTGATGTTTTCGTCTAGATCTGACCAAGTCTTAACAACTAATTTGTAACGTTCCTCGTCAGATAAGAAACCTTGATAGTACTGTTCTTGAACCTGAGAAGCTTTAGCGTCAGTATCATTAATCATGTCACCAATTTCATCATAAATGACATAATCTTCTTTACCTGTAGATACAGCAGCAACAGTAGCGTATTTAAACGATAAGTTCTTTAATTTGTCTGCAGTTCGAGCAGTGATTTCTGCACCATATTTATCGAAAATACGAGCAAGAACTTTCTTAAGTTGTTTCTTATTTTGTACGCTATTGTCATATGGGAAATCATAAGGCAATGCTTCATTAAAGATCACTCGTCCAAGTGTGGTATTTCTAATCTCACGTTTTGCAAAAACCCTAATTGGTGTCTGAAGTTCAATAACTCCAGCATCATAAGCCATTTCAGCTTCATAAACTGAAGAGTATGGTTTTTCTTCACCAATCGTTACACCAGGTCGGTCGTAAGTTAGGTAGTAGTTACCAAGCACTACGTCCTGACCAATGTTTAGAACTGGTGATCCATTAGCAGGCTTTAGAAGGTTAGCAGTAGCAGTCATCAATTCACGAGCTTCTTTTTGTGCCTTATCTGAAAGTGGAAGGTGTACAGCCATCTGGTCACCATCGTAGTCAGCGTTAAATCCTGCAGCTACAAGAGGGTGAAGCTGAATAGCCTTACCATCAATCAACTTAGGTTGGAAGGCTTGAATAGACAAACGGTGAAGTGAAGGAGCACGGTTTAGTAAAATGTATCGTCCTTCAATTACAGCATCAAGAGCGTCCCAGACGACTGCTTCACCAGCTTCAATCAAGCGAGAAGCATTTCTAAGATTAGATGCATATTCATGCTCAAGTAACCAAGCGATAACAAAAGGCTTAAATAATTCAATTGCCATTTGTTTTGGAAGTCCACACTGATCAATTTCAAGTTCAGGACCTACCACAATTACAGAACGACCTGAATAGTCAACACGTTTTCCAAGCAAGTTCTGACGGAATCGACCTTGCTTACCTTTTAGCATGTCAGATAATGATTTAAGTCGACGACGTCCACCAGTTGAACTAGCAGCTCTACCACCTTTAGTTGCTGAGTTATCTACTAATGCGTCAACAGCTTCCTGAAGCATACGTTTTTCGTTACGTTGAATAACTTCAGGAGCGTTTAGACTTTGCAATTTCTTTAATCGATTATTTCGGTTAATAACCCGACGGTATAAGTCATTCAAGTCAGAAGTTGCAAAACGTCCACCAGTTAACTGAACCATAGGCCTTAGGTCTGGAGGAATTACAGGGATTACTGTCATAACCAAGCTAGATGGTTTAATACCAGCAACTTGCATACCTTCTAGAGTTTTTAAACGCTTTAGAATTCGTTTTTGACGCTGACCTTTAGCATTTTCCTCTTCGACTTTAAGATCTTCGATTAATTTTTCTAGATCAATCTTGTCTAATAAAGTTTTTAGAGCTTCAGCACCCATTTTTACTTCAATTAGTTCCTGATATTCAGGTAATAAGTCTCGGTATTCAGACTCTGGTAATAAATTACCATAAGCTAATGAATCTAATTGGTTCTTTTTTAGAATGTATCTTGCTTCAACATCTTCAAGCTCGTTGTTACGCTCTTTAGCTGCTTTTTGAATATCCAAGTTAGGATCTTCTTCTTGCATCTTTTGGTAGCGCAATTCAATAGCCTTCTTTGAACCATCATATTCTGCTTCGTTGTCTGCCCTATATTGCTCTACTTTCTCATCATCGCATTTAATAATGACGTAAGTGGCAAAGTAAGCAACTCGCTCTAATGATTTAACAGAAATATCTAGTAAAAGCGACATAGCACTTGGAGTACCACGCATAAACCAGATATGAGCAACTGGTGCTGCAAGAGCAATATGCCCCATACGCTCACGTCTTACGATACTCTTTGTGACAATCTCGCCGTTTTTATCTACGGCTACTTCTCGTGATCTAACTCCTTTAAGCTTAGAATCATGAGGATTAATGTCTTTTACTGGTCCAAAGATTCGTTCACAGAACAAACCATCTCGTTCTGGTTTTTGTGTACGGTAGTTAATAGTCTCAGGCTTTGTAACTTCACCGTAGCTCCAATTAAGAATGTCTTCTGAGTCAGCGACAGCAAGTCTCACTGCGTCAAAATCGCCAATTCCTAAACTGGATGTTGGAGTATATTGACTCATTATTTATTCTCCTCGTTATTATTTTGACCATCCATTTCGTCAATGTCGATTATTTCAACACCACCTTTGTCCTCGATTTCACCGAGTCCATCTGATTCATCAATGACAGTCTCTTTATTTTCATTTTCTACATACTGATTAGCTGTTTTTTGATTTGAGTCAGTAGTAATCTCTACATCTGCATCAACAGCATGACCTTCTTTTACAAGATCAACCCGAAGACCAAGTCCTTGAAGTTCTTTTACAAGAACGTTGAATGATTCAGGAAGTTTTGGTCCAACAATTGGCTCGTTCTTGATAATACTTTCATAAGCTTTAGCACGACCGTAGACATCGTCAGATTTAATAGTAATCATTTCTTGGAGTGCGGTAGCTGCACCATATGCTTCAAGTGCCCATACCTCCATCTCTCCAAATCGCTGACCACCATTTTGTGCTTTACCACCTAATGGCTGCTGAGTAACCATTGTGTATGGTCCAGTTGCACGAGCGTGAATCTTATCACTAACCATGTGGTGAAGCTTAATCATGTGCATCACACCAACAGTTGTACGGTTTTCAAATGGCTCTCCGGTAGTTCCATCAAATAGCTGAATCTTTCCATCACTAGAGATTCCAGCTTCTTCAAGCAAGCTTGACATCTTATCGTCTTTAACACCGTTAAATGAAGGTGTAGCAACTTTAATACCAAGGTTACGTGCTGCAATACCTAAGTGAGTTTCAAATAGCTGTCCAATGTTCATACGAGATGGCACACCAAGTGGGTTAAGAACTAGATCAACTGGAGTTCCGTCTTCCATGAATGGCATATCTTCAACTGGAAGAATTTTAGCAACAACACCTTTGTTTCCGTGACGTCCTGCTAACTTGTCTCCTACTGAGATCTTTCTAAGCTGTGCAATGTAAATACGGATTTCCATCAAAACGCCAGCTTTTAGTTCATGACCGCTTTCTTTTGAAAATACTTTAACTCTAACGACTTTACCGCCACCAGCATTATTCATTCTCTTTGAAGTATCACGAACATCTTTTGCTTTTTCACCAAAGATAGCACGTAGCAATCGTTCCTCACTGGATAGTTCCTGTTCACCTTTTGGTGTAATCTTTCCAACTAAGACATCTCCGGCCTTAACTTCAGATCCAACCTGAACAATTCCTTGCTCATCTAGGTGTCTTAAAGATTCTTCAGAAACATTTGGAATGTCTCTAGTAACAATCTCAGGACCTAATTTAGTTTCACGAACTTCAATAGTCTCTTCTTTAATGTTAATAGATGTTAATAAGTCTTCTTTTACAATACGATCAGATAAGACGATAGCGTCGTCCATGTTATATCCATTCCAAGGCATGAAGGCTACTGTTAGGTCACGACCAAGAGCAATTTCACCATCTGCAATCGATCCACCTTCTATAATGATGTCGCCTTTTTTAACCTTATCACCACGACTAACAAGAATTTTAGAATCATAACAACGATCATCCTTGGTCATTACAAAGTGCCATGGATAATAAACTTTTTGCTCGTCTTTATACTTTATAACTATTTTATTAGCGTCAGCAGATAAAACTTCTCCGTCACCTTTTGCCGTTACTATTTGGCTAGTATTTAGAGCAAGCTCATGTTCAATACCTGTACCAACTGTTGGGGCAGCAGGCCTTAAAAGAGGCACTGCCTGACGTTGCATGTTCGATCCAGTTAGAGATCGGTCCACACGGTTCTTTTCAATAAATGGAACCAACCCTGCGGTTATACCTAAGATTTGGTTGTGAGCAGAGTCCATTAAGGTAATTTCTTCTCGATCAACCAAAGATGGAGCCAACGAACGACGTGCTGAAACACGTTCTTGTTTAAATGATCCATCTTCATTTAATTCAGCGGATGCATCAGCAATTACTTCTTTCATTTCAGCATCGGCGTCAAGATAAACGATTTCGTTTGTAACCTTACCATCTTTAACTACAAGATATGGGGTTTCAATAAAACCATATTCGTTAATCTTAGCGTATTGAGCAATGTTAAGCACCAATCCTACGTTTGCACCTTCTGGTGTTTCTACCGGACAAATACGACCGTAGTGTGTAGGGTGAGCGTCACGTACATCATAACCAGCACGCTCTCTAACTAGTCCACCAGGACCCATTGAGCTTAAGTGACGTAAGTGAGAAAGTTCAGAAACTGGGTTAACCTCATCCATACCTTGAGAAAGTTTAGATGAAGTAAAGAATTCTCGTACTTTTGCAACAATTGGTCGAGCATTAATAAGAGAACTTGGGCTTACTGTTTCAAGATCTGCAGATGACATTCGATCACGAATGTTCTTACGCATGTGAATGATTCCTGAACGGAAACTAGCAGCTACAAGTTCACCAACCTGTTTAACACGACGATTAGATAATGAATCAATATCATCTGGAGCTTCTTGTGTATTATTTAAACGAATAAGCTCAGAAATAATTGCTACTAAATCTTTCATTTGGAAAGATCTAAATTCTTTAGTGTTTGGCGTATCTAAGTTAAGACGTCTGTTGATCTTGTAACGCCCTACTCTTGAATAGTCATAGCTCTTAAAGTCTAAGAACATGTTTTCAATCGTCGAACGAGCATTATCTACAGTTGCAAGATCAGCTGGCTTTAGTCTTCGATAAACTTCAACTAAAGCTTCGTTAACTTGTGTAGAAGGATCTTTATCTAGAGTCTCATCTATGTACTTAATGTCACCAGTATCAACATCTGCAAAAGTCTTCTTAATCTGTGAATTGCTCTTCATACCAAGAGCTCTTAAGAATGTGGTTACTGGAATTTTGCGACGCTTGTCTATTTTAATGTAAATTACACCACCAGGTGCTGTTTCAAATTCAAGCCATGCACCGCGACCTGGAATTAGTTTTGCAGTGTAAAGATTAGAACCATCTGCAGCTTTTACTGCTGAAAAGAAAACACCAGATGATCTAATTAGCTGAGACACAACTACTCGTTCGTTACCGTTAATAACGAATGTACCGTGTTTAGTCATCCAAGGGTAATCACCTAGGTAGATTTCTTGTTCTTTTACTTCACCGTTTGTTTTATTAACCAACTCTACCATTGCGTAAAGTGGTGCCTCAAAAGAGGTGTGATTTTCTTTAGCAAAAAGATCCGTTGTTTTTGGCTCACGGAATTCGTAAGACTTGAAACGGAGCTCTAGCTTGCTACCAGTCATGTCGCTAATTGGATTAATCTCTTCAAAGATCTCTCCTAGACCCTCTTTAACAAACAGTTCCCAAGATCCTGTTTGGTGTTCAATGAGGTTCGGTAGCTTGACTGCGGTGTCTTCACCTGTAAAGAAGACACGCTTTTTGACGTCAGGCGTACTTGCCATCTATTAAGCTCTCCTCGCTATTAGTTAATATATTGGCACGAAGACCTCTAGCTACGGCTATATTTAATCTGCCAAATTAAATACATAGAAAAAACCGAAGCTTACTACTTCTTAAGTAATAATTCTAAACAGATTTTTCAATAAGTCAACGATAACCACTAAAGATTACCGATTACTTTATCAGCAATACCGTACTTGACCGCCTCTTTGGCATTCATCCAATAATCTCGGTCCATATCTTTTTCAATAGTCTTAGGATCTTTTCCAGTATTTTTAGCGAGCATATCATTTAATACTTTCTTTAATTCAAGGCTATGCTTTAAATCAATTTCAATATCCGTAATCTTACCACTAGCTCCTGAAGACGGCTGATGAATCATAACATAAGAATTTGGAAGCAAATATCTCTTACCTTTTTTACCAGCAGAAAGCAACATCGCCCCCATAGATGCCTGCATGCCAATACCATAAGTAGCTACATCTGGCTTAATGAAATTCATTGTATCAATAATTGCGAGGCCATCATAAACAACGCCACCTGGTGAATTTATATATAACGATATATCTTTAGAATCATCTTCAGAGGCCAAAAACAACAATTGAGCTACTACTAAATTAGCAGTGTGCGGATTTACATCTTCACCAAGAAAAATAATTCGCTCTTTTAAAAGTTTTGAATAGATATCATAAGCTCGCTCTCCATAAGAAGAGCTTTCAATCACAGTAGGTATCAAATAATCCTTGTTCTTATCCATATCTATCCTAAATATTTATTTAATCAATATTAATTAAGCTTTAATTATTTATTTTTTAAAACTAAAGCAACTAATTCATCAACTGCTTTATTGATAATTAAACGATTCTTTAAATCATTACGAATTTCAGGCGAAGCAAGACGTTCTTTAAATTCTGGACCCTGATACTGCAAACTAAGTTTCTTAATCTCTTTATCTACATCCTGATCAGATACTTCTGTCTTTAAGTCTTTTGCTACTTGAGATAAAGCAACACCGAGTTTAGCCCTAGATACAGCAATTGGTCGAATCTCTTTTTCGATCCACTCTTCACGAGTTAATTTATTCTCTTCTAAGTATTTTTCTTCACTTAAGCCTTGGTAAGCAAGATTTTGCTTAACTTCAGTCGTTACGGCGTCAACTTGTTCCGAAATTAAGACTTCTGGTAGTTCAATTTCTGATTTCTCCACTAATTGCTTTAAGACTTCATCAGTAAATTTATCTTTTGCTTGTCGTTCTTTATTTTGCTTAATGTTTAGCTTAATATCTGCTTTTAAATCATCCAAAGTTTTAAAATCAGCACCAGCGCGTTTAGCTAGTTCATCATCAATCTTTGCGTCTTTAACTTCTTTAACAGAATTTACTGTAACTTTAAAAGTTACTTTAGCACCCTTTAAATCCTTTGCGTGATAATCCTTAGGGAAAGTTAAGTCTATATCTTTAGATTCACCGGCTTTCATACCAACGATAGCATCTTCAAATCCAGGAATAAAAGAATTAGATCCTAATACCAAAGGATAATCTTTTGTTTTACCGCCTTCAAATTCGACACCATCTTTTATGCCAGTAAAATCAATAGTTACTTCATCAGACAACTTTGCTGCACGTTTAACTTCTTTTTTCTCAGCCATTGAAGAAGCAAAACGCTTTAAAATGTCATTAACTTCTGAATCTTTAACTTCAACTTTTTCTTCTTTTACTTTGATCTTTGTAAAATCAACTAGTTTTGGTTCAGGAAGAAGTTCAATTGTTGCAATAAATTTCATTCCTTTTTCGAAGTCAAATTCCATAATATCTACTTCTGGTTTTGAGATTACTTGTAAGTTTTCCTTCATCGAGCAATCAATAATAGCGCTTTTAATAGCAATATCTATTGTTGTGTCAATCAAAAGTTCTTTTTTAACATTCTTCTCTACAACATTTATTGGAACTTTTCCTTTTCTAAAACCATCTACTTTTAGGTCTTTACCAAGTTCGTATAATGCAATCTGCTTATAATTCTTTAAATCATCTTTATCAAGATCAAAGGTAATCTCAACTTTTACTTCGCTAATTTTCTTAATATCTGTCTTCATACTTCCTCTAGTATAACAATTAATTAATACCCCTTAAAGAATAAGGGGTATTATATTAACAAAATCTCCTTAATTTTTAAATTGTTCTTATTGTTCTTCTTTTGCTATACCAAATTCAAATTCAGCATCTTTATCATCTGCTTTTTGTCTACTGTCTTTAATAATCGATACGATTCTTGCAATGCCAAGCTTTTCTTCACTAAAATCTTCTAGATTCTTTAAGGTGTAAATCTCTTCTTCTAGTTCTTCATCGCCGACAAAGACACAAAACTTTATGCCTTTTTTAGAGACAGATTGAATTTTCTTGTCTAATTTTCTATCTGAAAAATCAATTTCGGTATTAACGCCTTCAGATCTTAATTGTTTAGCTACTAAGAAACATTCTTTTGTTGCTATTTCACCAATTGGAATAATTTCAACTTCACAACTAGGGAATAATTCTGTTTTTAGATTGTGGGCCTCAATAAAGTTAAATAGCGTAGTAAGTCCTAAACCAAAACCAGTTGTAGGAATAGGATCTACACCAAATAGCCCCACCAAACCATCATAACGACCACCACCAAAAATTGAACGGTTATTTTCTGGATCAAGATCGAAAACTTCAAAGATAAAGTCAGTATAGTAGTCTAAGCCTCGAGCTAAAGTTGGATCATATTTAATTGACGATATTCCATATTTCTTAGCTAAAGAAATAATTTCAACTAAGTTATCATAAGCTTCGTTTGTTTTAATCATTTGAGGTAAGTCTTCTATTTTCTTAACATCTAAGATTTCAAACAAACGCTCCATTTTTTCTTCACTATCACCAAGAATTTCTGATGCTAATTGTCGAAAGTCTGATTCACTGAGCTTTTTTTTCTTATCTAGAAGCTTGATCATATCGCTACTACCTGAATCATCTAATTCTAGATAGTCTTTCATTAATGAAATTAAGACTAATCGAGAGTTAACACATATCTGATACATTGATTCGTCTGCGCCTAAAGTTTTTAAAATGTCATCAGATATCGTTAATAATTCTACATCAGCTAAATTAGACTCGACTCCAAAAACATCAACATTCAATTGCCAGAACTCACGTTCCCGACCCTTTTGTGGCCTTTCATAACGCATGAAGTTCATTAACGACCACATTCTAGCAGGATATGGCATTTCCTGACGCCTCTTAGCTATCATTCTTGAAATACTTGGTGTTGCCTCTGGTCTAATTGACACCTCTCTACCACCACGATCGGTAAATAGATAAGTCTCATTACTTACTAGAGCATCACCAGTCTTTGCCTTATATACTTCAATTGGCTCTAAAATCGGTGTCTGGTACTGCTCATAACCATGAGATGACACAACCTTGTTAAGGATATGAGCCACATGATTAAACTGCCTCATATCATTAGGGTAATAATCTCTTGCTCCTTTGTATGGTTGTGTACTTAATTCTTTCATAATAATAATTATTATGCCACTAAAAAGTAAAACCACCAAAAAAATAACAGATAACTAACTACCGTCTAATCTATTTAAAGATAAATTTGTTCTCGAATTCTTCTTACAATTTCATACATCATGATACCTGATGCAACACCAACATTAACCGATCTAGTCGAGCCAAACTGCTCAATAAAAATAACTTCATCAGACAAATCTAACATTTCTTTTGTTAGACCATTCTTTTCTGAACCAAAAGCAAATATTCCGTTTAGATCAAATTTAGCGTCCCCTAAAGGTTTAGCGCCAGGTATGATATCGACAGCATAAAGTTTTTTATTAGATCTATTTAGATATTTTTTAAATTCTTCTAAATCTTTGTAATAGTAAATATCTAAATATTTATCTGTGGCCATTGCTCCGCGCTTATTCCACTGCTTTTTACCAACTATATGAACACACTTAGCATTAAAAGCATTAGCATTTCTAATAATCGTTCCCATATTAAAATCATGGTCTAAATTTTCAATCACAATTTCAAAATTAAAAGCCGTACTTTTAAGATGTTTTTTAATAACTTCTAATTTAATATTTTTAAAATTATCTATAACGTTACGATTATCGCCATTTTTAATTAATTCTTCATCGTAATCAGAAGATTTAAAATCATCTTTATTAATATTCATATCTATTTATATAAAGATTTAAAAACAATTTGTCCAACTGGATAATAATTTGGCCTTAAACATTTAATAATATTTCTCAAATCATTTTGTTCTTTGACACCAGGATTTAAAATGCCATATGGATCAAAAACATGTTTTATCTTTTTATATAATTCTGTTAATTTTTCATCTCTTTTTAAACTTACAAAATTACTATGCAAGCGTCCTTCTCCAGATAAATGTGCCAGATAGCCGTCTACTTTCATGACAAGTTTTGTGTATTGGTCCAACATCTTAAAGGTTTTTTGCTTTCCCATAAGAGTATTAAGCTTCAAAATCGGTCTTACTGTAAATATGCCACCTGAAACATTACCAACAATCGTCGTTGGAATTTTCATTATTTCACTTAGTTCTCGTACGAGTTTTAAATACTGAATAATATTCTTACGAGGAATGAATGCACCATCGAAAATAGGAGGCATAGTTTCTTCATTATTTTGGGTAGTATAAACAACCGATGTAATAGACATTAAGTCTAAAATCGAATCAGCACCCTCACCTTCATCCATCAAGATATCTACATTATCCGAGAATAAGGCCGATGTCTTCTTAAGCTTTCGATTTCTTTGTCCTTTTGAATGTTCATCAAAAGCTATTATTAGCGCTCCACCATTAATATTTGGTAAAATCTGTTTTCCTTGAACAAAATATTCTCGCCCAAGCTCACTTGCTCTAATAAAAGTTTCAGCCGATATATATTCAAAAATACAAGGATCTTTTTCTGCTACGCTATCTAATACTTCAGATATATTTCTAAAATCATCAAAAACAACTACCATAGCCGATCTAGATCTTGAAATAAATTCAGTTTTTAAGATCGCCTCGGTAACGATTCCTAGACTCCCTTGTGAACCAACTAAAAGTGGCATGATATCTATCGATCCATCTGGTAAACACGCTTTTTTAATATTCGCATAGCCTGATTTGTCATGATCGGAAATAGAAGCTATCAGCTCTTTATTATCCTGGTAAATGCCATCTAATCCTCGATAAACATCACCTTCAAAAGTAGATAGCCCCTTTAATTTGTTTATTTGTTTTTTATTTTTTCTTCCAGTTTGGATTACTTCTCCATTAGCTAAAACTACTTCTAATTTATCTATGTAGTTATAAGTAGATCCGTACTTACCAGACAAAACACCTTGTGAATCATTAGCAATTGCCCCACCAATAGTTGAATAATTAGCTGTGGTTGGATAAGAAGGAATCATAGCGCCAAACAAAGACAGAGCATCGTTAACAGATTTAAAAGTGATACCTGATTGAACTCTAATCAATCCTTGTCTCATATCTGATTCTTCAATCATATTCATATGAGCTGGCATTACTAGCATAATTCCACTGCCAATAGCAGCACCTGACGTATCGCTTCCGCCACCACGTACAGTAATCGGCATACGGTATCCTTTTTGACTAAATTGCCAAGAAAAATTAGCAATTTTTACAATATCTTTAGTATTCTTAGGATAAATTACAATCTCTGGAGCAATTTGTAATATAGAAGAATCACAAGAAAAATGCCTTCTAACAGCCTCTCTTATATCTACTTCACCTAGTATATTTTTATTTAAATATCTAGCTATTTTATTCATGAGCTCCCCAATTACACTTGCTTTTATTTTAACATAACCGCATCAGACATATAAAAAGCTTTAGCTCTTTAATGCTAAAATAAACTTATGAAAGAAAAAAATGTAGTGATTATTGGCGGAGGTGGATTCTTAGGATATCACGCTTCAATGACTTTTATTAATAAGGGTTTTTCTGTAAATTGTATAGTCATGCCAGAAGAGATTGTGGATTCTTCACTTTCTAATAATGTTAATTTATTGAGACTAGACATAGATAATACTTCTGACGAAGAATTAATAAATGTATTTAGTAGTTCAGATTATCTTATATATGCAGCCGGTCCAGATGACAGAGTACATCTAGATCCAGGCGTCGATTCTTCTTGGTTTTTCCATAAATATTTAGTAGCTAGAACAGTCAGAATTTTTCATTTAGCTACCAAAGCTAATGTTAAAAAAGGTGTAATTTTTGGATCTTATTTTAGCTACATTAATAATCATGGCCTCAAAAATCTAAAACCTAATACACTTTTAAAGCATCCATACATTAAAGCTCGCAAAGATCAGATGGACGAAGTCTTTAAGATTACTGAAAATAAAATGGAAGTGTCAATACTATCCATACCTTATGTTTTTGGAGTTACTCCAACTAAGACTTCGCTTTGGAAAAGTATTTTTGTAGATAATTATAAAGACACAAATACTATCTATTACGGAAATGGGTCGACAACAGCTATTTCAGCTAAAAAAGTTGGATTAGCAGCTTACTATGCCGCTATTAACGGCAAAGATTGTGAACTTTATCCAATAGGATCTGCAAACATAACTTTTGTAGAAATGATTAGTTTACTGCTTAAATCAGCAGGTATTAATAAAAAAGTTGGTAAAATGCCAAACTTTATTATGAATTTCTTTATGAGAAAAAGAGCTAAAGATTTAGAAAAGAATAATATTTCTACTGGACTTGATATAAAGTATCTAAACAAAGATATCTTATCTAAAGATTTTATTGTGGATTATAAGAACACGGATAAATTGCTCGATATCACCTACGAGGAAGACATTAAAGAAGTAATTATTGAAACTGGCAAAAGTATTAGAGCAGATTTAGATAAAGAACAACAATTAAAAAATAGCCAAGACCAACAAGTTTAATATTATTAGTTCATTTTAACTTTAATCACTTAAATATAAAAATAGTAGGAAAAATCCTACTATTTTTAATGATTTTATTATTATCAGTTGCCTAAGCTAAGCTACGTTATCTAAATAAATTTAGCTTTTAATTCTTGTACCTGCATTACCATTAATAGCTTCAGCAGTTTTTTCTAATGATGTAATAATAGCTGTTCTATTAGTGCCGCCAGCTAAGAATTTTAAAGCAGCTTGTGTTTTAGGTAGCATTGATCCAGCAGCAAACTGACCAGCATCTATATAGCCTTGAAGTTCTTCCATTGAGACTTCGCCCAAAGAAGTCTCATCTGGTTGATTGAAATTAACTTTAGCTGCATCAACTGATGTCACAATTAGCAAAGTATCGGCATTTAACATATTAGCAAGCAAAGCTGCACCAAAATCTTTGTCTATAACAGCTTCCGTACCAGATAAGCTACCATTTTCTGCTTGGAGCACTGGAATTCCGCCACCACCAGTAGAAATAACTGTTACGCCAGCATCTACTAAAGTTTTAATTACTGGAGCTTCAACAATCTCTTGTGGTTTTGGTGAAGGCACAACACGTCGCCATCCTCGACCAGCATCTTCTTTGACTATATAACCTCGTTCTTCACTAACTTTTCTAGCTTCTTCTTCACTATAAAATGGACCAATAGGCTTAGTTGGATTTGAAAAAGCTGGATCATTCTGATCGACAATCGTTTGTGTAATCACACTAACCGCTTTGTTATTCATACCTTCTTGTCTAAAAGCATCATGAAAAGCTTGCTGTAGCCAAAAACCAATAAGTCCTTGACTCATGGAGCCACAATCGTCAAGCGGTAAGCTTGGAACGTCAGGCGTATTAATTGCTTCTTCGTGTAAAACAATATTTCCTACTTGAGGACCATTACCATGGACGATACTTACTTTATGTCCTGCTTGAATCAATGGCAAAATTTGTCTTACTGTTTCTCTAGCTACTTTTTGTTGTGCTTTAGAAGAGGCTTCGCCCTGCTTTTGCAGGGCGTTACCACCTAGAGCGACAACGATAGTTTGTCGTTCTTCCATATTATAGTACCGCAAATACCGTCATTACAGCGATTGATATTACGCTAAAGGCAACCATAATCCACCAAGTTCTTTTAACCCAGGTTCCATATGATACCTTAGCAAGTACTAATCCACCCATAACAGATGCTACCGTTGGAGCAATCATATTGACCACACCAGCCGCTGTAGCAAAAGCTGTAACGATAAAGCTTTTATCTAGGTGCGCGAACTCTGCAAGTGGAGCTAAAATTGGCATCGAAGCAGTAGCAAGTCCTGAAGTAGAAGGTACTAAGAAAGATAGAGGTAGATATACCAAGAAAGCTAAACCAGGCAAAAATCCTGCATTAACATTCCTTAGCAATTCTTCACCAGCGTGAATTATGGTGCTCATAATCTGACCGTCCATCATAACAACAGACACACCACGAGCAAAGCCAATAATTAAGGCAACTGCTAGTAAATCTTTAGCGCCGTTAATAAATGTACCAAATAGGTTTTCATCTTCATCATCAGTGCGCTTACCCCAGAAGTGGATGGCTCCAATAATCAAAGCGACTGTAAAGAACAATGTAGATAATTCATTAAAGTACCAATCTCCAAGAGGCAAAATAGTCTTGCCTAAAATTGCGCCAAGCGCCGAATCCATAATCGCCGTATGAATATTCGCAAAGAAAGTAATCTTAAATTTACCTTCCCATGGAATAACCGAAATAATCATAATAAGGAAGGTTAGACCAAAGATTGATGCAATAATCTTTCTTCGAGTAGTAAATTCAGGAACGTCTGCAGAGACTCCCACCTTAGCGGTTAATGCTTCTTTTAAGCTAGCTCGTGAATCATTAGCATATTTTCCTGCCTTAACTTTAGATGCATACATCATAGTAGCTGCGATAGCAGTAACTAGACATAGCGCTAAAATAACAAGACGAGGAATTAAGCCATCTCCGATTGATACATCAGCAAATCCCGATGCAATACCAGTTGAGAATGGATTAATTGTCGATCCTAATACACCAACACCAGCACCTAAGATAATAATCATAGCTGCTGTTAGTCCGTTATAGCCAGCCGCTAAAATTAGTGGCACTACAAGAGCATAAAATGCTACTGTTTCTTCCTGCATTCCATAAGTCGTCCCACCAATTGCAAAGAAAGTCATTAGAATCGGAATAATAAATATTTCTTTTCCCTTTAATTTGCGAACAAGACTACCAAACATTGCATCAAGTGCACCAGTTTTCATTACGATTCCTAAGAAACCTCCAAGAATCAAAACGAATAGCATCACACTAATAGCACCCTCAGGATTCTCAGCTCTTAAGGTACCTTGAACAGGTGCCTTTAAGACATCATAGACACCTTGGCGAACATCAACAGTTTTTTCTTCACCTGTTTTTTCGTCCTTTTCAGTCCTTACCTTATCTACCTGGCGATAGGTACCAGCTTTTGGTGTTTCATCTTCATTTAGATCATACGCACCTGAAGGCACGATCCAAGTAAGGGCAGCCATAAAGGCAGTAATTCCAAAGATAATAGCAAACGCCGACGGCATTCTCCATTTTCTTTTAGTTTTATTTGTTTTTTCTGACATTTTTGGAACCTCCTAAAAATTCCACTTATTATAAAGTCAAAGCGATTACCGCTTTAATGGTATGTGAACGATTTTCCGCCTGATCAAAAACAATAGAATGCGCAGATCTAAATACATCATCCGTTACTTCCATTGACTCTAATCCATATTCATCACGAATCTTCTGACCGGTAATTGTTAATGCATCATGAAATGCAGGTAAACAATGCATAAACTTCACCTCTGGATTACCAGTTAGATTTAACATATCGCGATTGACTTGGAAATTTCTAAGTAATGCAATTCTTTCAGCAAACTTATCTTCCTCGCCCATTGATACCCAAACATCAGTATAGATAACTTCTGCGCCTCTTAAGGCTTCTTCAAAATTATCTGTAATCATAATCTTGGCATGACTATTTTTTGCCAATTTTCGTGCTTCATCTACTAATTCTTGATCAGGGAAAAGCTCTCTAGGAGCTAAAATTCGAAAATCTAGCCCCATAATAGCCGAACCAATCATCAAGCTATTAGCCATATTATTACGCCCATCGCCAACAAAGACTAACTTTGTATTTTTTAAGCGTCCAACATGTTCTTCAATAGTCATAAAGTCAGCTAATATCTGTGTTGGATGGAATTTATCCGTTAATCCATTCCAAACAGGAACACCAGCGTGACGTGCCAATTCTTCAACGGTTGAATGGCTAAAACCCCTAAATTCAATACCATCAAACATTCTACCAAGAACTTTTGCAGTATCTTCAACAGTTTCTTTTTTACCCAATTGAATATCGTCTTTTCCTAAATATTCTGGAGCAATACCTAGGTCATTAGCAGCTACTGTAAAAGCACAACGAGTTCTTGTCGATGCTTTTTCAAAAAGCAAAGCAATGTTTTTACCCTGGTGAATATTATGCGCAGCTCCAGCATATTTTAGTTTTTTATATTCATGAGCTGTGTTTAAGAGTAAACGAATCTCACTAGCGCTAAAATCCTTTAGCGCTAGAAAAGATCGTCCTTTAAGACTTTGTGCCATATCTTAGACATCCTCTCTATAGATTGGCATACTCATACAACGAGGACCACCGCGTCCACGTCCTAATTCTGAACCAGAGATTTCAAGTACTTCAACACCAGCTTCGCGAAGTTTTTGGTTTGTTACGTAGTTTCTATCGTAAGTTACAACCACTCCTGGTGCGATAGCTAATGTATTAGATCCGTCATTCCATTGTTCACGTGCTGACGCAATTGGATCACCACCACCACATTCAATTAAAGTAATTTGTGGCAAACCAAGAGCAGTTCTTAAGACGTGTTCTAAGTCGCGCTCTTTAGTAATCTTTGGATAATGTTGTCCTTCTACTTTTTCAAGTACAAAGATGTTCAAATGACCGTTCACATCCCGAATTTCAGGGTGAATTGTAAATTTATCATGATCAATCATTGTAAAGACTGTGTCTAAGTGCATGAATGCGTGACTCTTCGGAATTTCAAGCGCAATAACTTTCTTGAATTCTGAACCAGCAAATAACTTAGTAGCCATTGATTCAATTGCTTCTGGAGTTGTACGCTCTGAGATACCAATTGCCATAGCTTCTTTGTTAAGAATTAATTCGTCACCACCTTCCATCGAGAACTTCTCAGTACGGTTATACCAAACTGGAAGACCTTGATTAGCAAAACGTGGATGATAGTCAATAATGTATCTTAAGAACAAAGACTCACGACGTCTTGCAGGCCAATGCATTTTATTAATGGTTAGACCGTTGCCAATAGCAGCTCCTGGATCACGAGTAAAGTATAAGTTTGGCATTGGATCCAAGTAAAATGGATAGTGATCCTGTTCTAGCATGTCATGAAGTTGCTGATCGTGCTCTGGTGGAAGTACGATTTCATCTTTTCTTACACCTGCCATAATTTTACGAACCATTTGACGTGGTTCCATAGCAAGCAAGTAAGATGTTAGTGCTTCCGAAACACGACGACCACCTTGTTTAGATGCTCGTAGCATATCATCGACAAACTTTCGGCGGACCGCATCATTCGTTAGTGATTCTGCTGCTAACTGGTCAAGATATAATACCTCGACGCCTCGGCTACGCAAAAGATCAGCAAAACGATCATGCTCTTTCTGCGCCAATTCCAAATATGGAATATCATCAAATAATAGATCGTGCAAAGTATCTGGTGTTAAGTTTTCAAGCTCCTCACCAGGACGATGCAAAATAACCGTCTTCAATCTACCGATTTCAGAGGTTATATTAATAGGTTTTTCCATCCCAATCCCCTTTAACTTTTACCTTATTTTTATAGTAGCATAACCACTATAAACAGTGAATAAAAATAAGCATTTTAAAGCATTAAGAACTATATAAAACTAAAATAAAAGAAAAAATAATTGGTCAAATAAATCAGTAAAAAAATAAAGGCCCAACCAAGTTGGACCTTTGAGCGAGCTAAAATCAGATCAAGACACGTCTATGGCAGCGTGCATAGTTCTTTCTATATTTTGATGATGAAGACAACGGGTTGTCAGTAAAGAGGTGTACAATACAAAATATTTTTTCACCACCAAAATATATTCTAGAACAAAGATTTTAGCTCATCTGTAATTATAATAAATAGACTTCCAGTTGCAAGCATTAGAAATATTATTACAAGATAATCGCTCTTTCTAGAACAGTTATTCGAAATTTTTAAATAACTGTTTTTAAGTTCAACTCGTTGTTTATCAATAATGTTTCTTTCACTAATACATCTGCATTGTACTTTTTGACATCAGAAAATTCTAATTTCAGTTGTCGACAAAATGTCGATAACTCACGTTCTTCTCTTTTCTTATTTTTTACTCTATACCAATAGTCCTTAATAAATAATAAGCAACTTTTTTCATTTGCGTTTTACCAGGCATTATTCCATACGCTGCGGTTGTCAACTGATAGTTTACAACCACTTTTTCTTCAAGCTCTTTATCTTTTAAAATGGCATTAATATGTTTACTAATATTCTGTTTGTTTGTTTGAAACAACTCTGCAAGTTCAAGCTGACTTAGCCAAACCGTTTCATTGTTTACGTGAAGCTCAATTTTAGATTTTCCATCTTCTGTATTGTATAAAATGATTTTATTACTCATCTCTAAGCTCCTTCACGATTCCGTCTATAGAAAATTTAAATTAGATTTAAAATCTGTTTAATACATTCTTATCCAACACTTCGAGAATATAATACTCTATCTACCAGTATCTTTAATATATTATATCCTGACATTTCAAACTTTATTCAGCATTAAAATGTCATGCCTTACATATAATTATGTGTTTTTTATTCTTCTTTAAGATCTTTAATAGGACTACGTCTTACATTCCTATAAAGCGGAACAATAATACTAATTAAGCTAATAGAAAATATCAGCATTAAAATAAGAGCTATTTTCTGATAATCAAAACAAACTAGACTTACTTGCTTACTTAGTCCAAAATCACCAAAGACATATTGCGCTTGAGCAGTGAGACTAGCAGAAAACTGAGCATCTATCAAAAGCGTACCCATAATGCCAAAGAATAAGGCGAACATTGCAATTAAGACCGTTAACATAAATACGTAAAGCAAGTAGATAAATGCTATATCAATACGCTTAAAACCAATAGCCCTAAATACCGCAGTTTCATGACGACTATCTGTAATAACTCTACTTATCATGAACCACATTATAATAGTAGCTAAAAATGCAATCGCTGCTATTAGATAGATCAACCATCCTGAAATTGTATTTTGTGCATCATCAAGAGCGGAACTATTACTAAACATTAAATTAGCCTGATATGGATTGTCAAGAGGTTTACAAGTATTGTCATATTGAACTACACAACTCTTTTCATTAATAAACTTTTGGGCATCATCTGCATTTTTGAACTCAACAAAACGTCGTTTATTATCTTCATTCCCCATCATATAAAATGGCCTATAGGTAAACAAATCAGCATAATCTTCTTTATTTGGTAGTTCATCATAAAGCTTTTTAGGAATCATTTGACCAATATCACTAGGTTTCAATATCCCATTAATAATATCCTTAAAAGTACGAGCTTTTTCTTCTTGTTGCTTTTGTTGAGGGTTTAGCACATCCTTACCGCTAGGCGACATACCAACTACTTTAAAAGTTATAAATTTACTGACAGGCGAAGTATTTTTACCAAACTTTTCGTCAAACAGTTTCTGTTTTGAATCTTGTAGCTTTTCTTCTTTTGTTCTTGTATCACTAGCAATCACTACATTAGAACAAGAGCTGGCATCTGGAAGGTCATAAATAAGTTTTGGTTTTTGATAATCTTTTTTATCCTTATTAGCCTCTATTTCTTTCTTTTGAGTTATAGCTTTTTGGATTTGCGATGAAGAAACATCGTTACGATAGCACATTTTAAAAGTTAAATTTGTTATATTCTCACGGACCTTTTTTAGCCTACTTAATTTTTCTTCAAAACTAGCATCACTAGTTATTTTTTCCATGCCAAGCAATTGTTCTATAACATTTTGTGGTAAAACTATTGGTAGACTCTTGCCGTCTGGTTGCCATCCGGCATTCTTAGGAAGAATAAATGAATCGATAATTTCAGAAGCACCCAATATCATTGAAGAATCATCTACAAAAGGCCTAATATAATTAGCATTTGTTTCTCTCTCATTGGTTTTGTCATAAAATAATTCTTTTCCGTCTTTTAGAGGAATCAAAGAAGATCCTCGTTTAATAAAATAAAACTCATCAGAAAATATTTTAGACGCATTATATTCTTTAGCTATAGTATTTAATTTAGAATCATCAAAAGCAGGAATATTTTCATATTTTTCTTTTAATACCTCATAGACAATATCATTTGGATCATTTAAAGATAGCTCTACTGTCCCACCTAAAGTCTGCTGATAAGGTGGCTGATCACTGGCTTGTAAATATTCAATACCTAATTTTTTAGCTTCAAGCGTCTTTTCTTTTACTAGAGCCGCATAACGTTTCTTAGCTTTTTCTATAAGCACAGGATCATTAAAATCATCTTGTCCTTTTGAACGATCGATAGGAGCATTACTTACACTCACTATGTAACGACTAGTTAGCTCTCCTTTTCTAAAATTATTTACACTATTAAAAGCTCCTTGAATTACCGAAATACTAATAATTAATACACTAAATAATAAACTAGATAATAATATTATAATGAGTGTTCTTATCTTGTGAGTGCGTAACTTAGCAAAGGCAAGCACACTAGCGTCCGTTATTTTAATCATGATATTTTTCCATCTTTTATAGTAAAAATACGATCTGCCTGACTAGCTATCTCTTGATCATGAGTAGCTATAACAACTGTTGTTTTATACTGAAAACAAATATCCTTAAATAGACTAATAACATCTTGGCTATTTTTAGAGTCAAGATTTCCAGTTGGTTCATCTGCCAAAATAATTTTAGGATTATTAAGTAAAGCTCTAATAATAGCAGCTCTTTGAATTTGACCACCGGATAGTTCCCGTGGCCGATGCTTTAAACGATCATAAAGGTCGACTTGTTTAGCTAAATCATCGATCTTTTGCCGACGTTCTTTTTTATTAATACGGGCCGGCATAGAAGCCACTTCAATATTTTGTCTTAATGTTAAAAACGGTTGCAAATAAAATGATTGAAAAATAAACCCAATGGCCTGATTACGAAATTTTGAAAGACGAGAATCGCTTAGCTTATTAATATCTTGACCGTCTATAATAACCTTACCCTGACTAGGTTTATCTAATCCACCTAGAAGATGCAAAAGCGTACTTTTACCACTACCGCTAGCACCAACAATAGCTACAAATTCGCCCTCAAGAATATTCAGATTAACATCATCAATAACGCTAATTCTTTGCTTACCAAGTTTATATTCTTTAAATAGATGCTCAATTTGTATGATGGACTTAGATGAAACTGTATTATTATGACCACTATTAACAGCCATAACTTTATTGTCTAAATCAGAACTAATGCCAGTTAAACCAGAATTATCCAAAGTAGTACCATTCCTCTAATGTTTTTCTATTAAAGATTCTATATTGCTAGTATATGTCTGGTCAATTTATTTTTTTAAAAAAAGAAAAACAAAAAACAAAAAATCACCTACCTAGGTGATTAATGTATTTTCCTAAAATGGTGAGATTTTACGCCCACGCTAGGGCAAGCACACCCCCTGCAGTGATTTTTGATATCGCTTGTACTTTCATATTATTCCTCCTTATTTTACTAATTTCATTGATCGTGGCGGCGTTCTTACATCATATTAATCTCCACACCTTAATTATTGATAGCCGTATAAGTTACGGTTGCTGTATAAATACCACTCTGTTGCAAGCCAGCAACGCTAACACCGTACCAAACAGTGGTCGTTTCGGCAGTTGGATTGGCGACAGTAGTAGTACGAATGACATGTGGCGCGGCGTGGTCTGGTATGCCTGCCCAGGTGTACGCCGAAGAGGCAACATTATTTTCAACGGTTGTCGTGCTGCCGAAATTGCCTATACTGTTTACGCGATAGCCCCAAGCCGAGCCGCTAAGCGCGATAGGAGCGGTTTGTGTACCTGCTATTGGCGTGATGGTTTGCGAGCCATTGGTGAGATTACGGTTAGTACTTTGCGTTGATAAGGAGAGTTTGTAACCGGTAGCAGCGTTAGTCGCGACGAGAACATTTGCCGATTTACTTGACATTTTCGTACCACCCGCTGGCGTGACAGCGATATCGACCGAAGTCGGCGCCGATAAGGTAATGTAGCGAATCCGCCCAGTTGCCGTGGCTGAATATGCGCCTGTACCAATAGCGTTTACTGCTGCTACGCGAAACGTGTAGGTCGTGGGTGTGAGGGATGAAATCGTGACAGCAGTACTCGTGGATGCAATGTGACTGTAGGTCGACCAGGTAATACCACCATCGGCTGAATATTGAATAACGTAGTCGGTGATTGAGGTGCCGCCGTTGTTCGCCGGCGCTGTCCAGGTTAGACGAACGGCATTGTCAAGCGGCGTGGTTGCTAGGTTTGTCGGCGCATCCGGTACTGTCGCATAACGATAGCTATTCACTTTAGTGGCTTTATATAGTTCGTCGCCGTCACCGAGATCAATCGTCACATCAACCAAACCTGTCGCATGTGCCGGCGTTGTTGCAGTGATAGTTGCGCTGTTTATAGTTGTGACATTCGTCGCCTCAATGCCGTCGAAAGTAACTTTCGGTGCGGAAGGAGCGAGCGCAGAAGGAGGAGCTGTACTGACAGCGACAGGAGTTTTTGCATCCATACCGGTAGTGCCGTTACCGAGCTGGCCATACCGATTCCAGCCCCAAGTATACATCGTACCATCATTCGCAAGAACCAACGAATTTGGGCTACCACCAGAAGTGATTTGTGTAATCATCTTACCCGCCAGTGGCGTACCGGTAGTTTTAACGATGACAGGAAGACTTGAATTGATAGTCGAATTATTGCCGAGCTGTCCATGTTGATTCCAGCCCCAGGTATACATCGTACCATCATCCGTCATAGCTAATGCATGTGCATTACCAGCGGCAATCTGCGAGATAGTCTTGCCCGCCAGTGGCGTACCGGCCGTCACAACTGCAACCGGAATACGAGAATTCATAGTTGTCCCATTACCCAGCTGGCCATGTTGATTCCAGCCCCAGGTATAAACCGTACCATCAGAAGCGAGTGCTATTGATTGAGAATTACCAGCCGCCAACTGCACGATAATCTTGCCAGCCATAGGCGTACCAAGCGTCCGAACAGCAGCTGGAATATGAGCATCAGTTGCGTCGTTCTTGCCGAGTTGTCCGAAATTGTTTCGCCCCCATGTATAAACTGTTCCGTCGGAAGCAAGCGCTAATGAATGCTCGTAACCCGCATGTATTTGAATAATCTTCTTCCCATCCATTGGCGTACCAGTGGTTTTTACGGTAACGGGGACAGGGGAATTAATTGTAGAATCATTACCTAGCTGACCATATTCGTTCTTTCCCCAGGCGTAAATAGTACCATCAGTCGCGAGAGCTAGTGAATGAGTCGCACCGGCGGCAACCTGTACAATCGTCTTTCCTTCCATTGGTGTGCCGGCGGTTTTGACGGCAACGGGAGCGGAAGCGTTATTGGCAGTGCCACTCGTACCATTACCTAGCTGGCCCCAACTGTTAAATCCCCATGAGTAGACTGTGCCGTCAGAAGCGAGTGCAAGCGCATACCACACTTTAGCGGATATTTGTACAATCGTCTTTCCTTCCATTGGCGTACCGGCGGTTTTTACAGCAACGGGGACAGGGGAATTAGTAGCAGTGACTCCGTTACCAAGTTGACCGTATTCATTTCTTCCCCAAGTATAAACCGTGCCGTCGGCAGACAGTGCAAGAGAATAGCCATTACCATTAACTGTTTGCATTATTTTTTTTATTTTTCAATACAAAATTAGCACCAGTCAGCGTCACATTTTGCCCACCTGCAATTGGACCAATCGCTGGCGAGACATTGGTTATGGTTGGTTTGGCATGTGGCGTCACGAGGACAACATTACTAAAATCACCCGTCCCAGCAGTAGTCTTGGCTGTCAAACGAACCCGATAGGTCTGATCATTTGTCAGTCCAGTTATCGTGTGTGATGTCGCAGCAGCGGCGACGTTAATGGTCGTCCAACTGGACGCTCCAACTGCTTGATATTGCAATACGTAGCCAGTGATATTTTGCCCACCAGAAACAATTGGCGCTTGCCACGAAATAATTGCAGTGGTATCGCCTGGTTTAGCCATAACATGCGTAGGTGTAGACGGTGTATCAACAAGATTAATTGTAGTAATAACTGGCACAGAAGAGTCGTTATTCGTGCCGTCTCCCAGCTGGCCGTCAAAGCCACGTCCCCACGAGTATACCGCACCGTTGGAGGTCAAGGCTGACGAACTGGCTCCTAGCCAACCACTACCAGAAAC
>ERZ773099.255-NODE-255-length-47222-cov-9.521742_pt1 | contig 47222 bp, 39 predicted proteins | sample MGYA00511120_ERZ773099 | MGnify/ENA primary metagenome ERZ773099 (study PRJEB29015, sample SAMEA2738012) | human oral metagenome | biome: human oral; feature: human-associated habitat; material: dental | place: China | collected 2104 ... | reverse complement strand
AGTAGAGGTAGACCTCGCCGTCGGCCGGATCGACGTAGCGGTGCAGTCCCTCGCCGGTGCGCGAGTAGTTCATCGTCGCCTCTATGCGAACGGTGTTGTTCGGCGCGAGGTCTTCGAGCGGGAGGCGGGAGTCGGCGAAGGCGTTGACGTCGAGCACGTTCCCGTTGAGAACTGCCTTGTTCACCGACTCGGCCACGATGTCGAGGAACGTCGAAGCCCCCGCTTCCGCAGTGAAGTCGATCTCTGTGATCGAGACGAAGGTCGTTTCCGACCCCGTCGCCAAATCGAGGTAGATGCGATACGAGTCCGTCTGAATCAGGCTGGAGCGCTTTGCCGCTTCGTCGCGGGTGAGGTTTGTTCCTGGCATGAATGTCCTTTCGAATGGTCGGTCCGATCGAATGGTCGGTCCGACGCCAAGTTAGTTGGTCCGACGCAGAGTCTCGGGCAGATTGTCCGTTACAAGGGTACGCGTTTTGGGCGAAGAGAAAAGCGGGGCATCGCGCACTCGGTGCGCGGGCCCCGCTTCCCCCGTCGTTCTTCTCGCGGTCGGCCTCGATTGTGCTTCTTTGGCCGCGGGCGTCTACTTCGCCGACCCGGCGTCGGGCTTGCCGCTGGCCGCGGACATCTCGTTGGGGACGACCTTGAGGTCGAAGGACGTCACGACCTCGCCCGTCGAGATCTGCACGAGGTGGATCTTCTTCGAGGCGGGCTCCGAAACGTAGGCATAGTCGCCGATCGCCGTGACGTTCGGGCCGGGCTCCTGCCAATCGTCCTTCTCGCGCCATTCCTTGACCACCTTGACCTTCTTCTTCACCTCGCCGGAAGCCGGATCGAGAATGGTGAGATTTCCGTCGTAGGTGAGGACCAGGCCCTCGCCGTTCGGGCCGCGCGCGAAAGAGCGGAACCAATAGGGCGATCCGAGGTCGACCTTCTTCACAGTGCCGTTCGCCGTGTCGATGACTCCCGCCGACGTCGGCCTTTCGGTCACGCCTTCTGCGCCTTCGGCCGGCTTGACCGTCTTGTAGTCGGCGAGCACATAAGGCGAGGCGGGGGAGCCGAATTGGTTGCCGGATCGCTGGTAGGCCTCGGGGACGGGGACCTTGTGGAAGGCCCCGTCCCGGTAGACGACCGGGCCGTTCGTGCAGCCGAAGGAGACGACGTCGCCGTTCGCGTTGGACTGCGCTGCCGCCTCCCCGTGGACTCCCGGGCAATCGGTTGTCTCCGCCACGACCTTGCCGCTCGGATCGACCTCCTGGATCGTGTGGCGTTCCTTCTCGGTTCCCTTCGTTGTCAGCATGTTTCCGTTGGACAGCGGCACGGCGACACCGTGGTGGGCGTCCCCGCCCTTGAACGCCTTGATTTCCGAGGGGTCGAGCTTTCCGTCCTTGAGGGCGTCCGCGGCGAACGTCTGGACTGTGCCGTCGCCGTCGGCGAACAGGGATGTGCGCCCGGCGTGGTTGACGACGTGCCCGGCTTTGGGCGCCTTGATCCGCGTGGACGTCAGCTTGGGGGAGGCGACGTAGTAGTGGTAGTGGTCCTCGTGCCGCTCCGCAATGAGGCCGACGTCGAAGAGTCGGAAGACGTCGCCGTCCGAGACGACGACGTGGCGGCCGTCCCCCGCGGGGTTCAGACGCAGGAAGCCGCCCTTCTTTACGTCCGCCACAACCTTGCCCGTCGCTCCGTCGAGAGTGAGAAGCCCGCCGTCGTAGGAGACGACCAGGCGCGGCTTCAGCGAAGAGACTTCCTTGGGCTTTGCCTTTTCGCCCCCGCTGCCGCCGTCCTTTCCGTCGTTCGCGTCCGCAGCGGCTGTCGATTGAGAGCCGTTCGTCTTGCCCTGTGAATCGGAGCATCCCGCCAGCGCAAGGGTCGCGACAGCGACGAGGGAGGCGAGCGTGCGCATAGTTGAATGTGTCATATTGATAACAATAATGAAAATCATTATCAAATTCAATCGATGCCCGCCGCGCATTGGCTGCCCGTTTGGTTTTCGGCTCCGCGCTTCGGCAGAGGGCAAAAATCGGCGGGCGGGAGGAATGGGCAAGCGCCTACCAGATGCGCACGCGCTCCTCGGGCGGCAGGTAGAGGGCGTCGCCGGGTTGGAGGCCGAAGGCTTCGGCGAAGGCGTCGATGTTCTTAACCACCCCGTTCGTACGAAACTCGCTCGGCGGATGCTCATCTGTCGCCACAATCGTTTCGAGGAATTCTCGCCTCATTTTTTCGCGCCGCGCCCGCGCCCAGGAGAGGAAGAAGCGCTGAGCGGCCGTGTGTCCGTCGAGGATTTCGGCGTCGTCGAGGGTTTTGCCTTCGCGTTCGAGGGAGATTTCGTAGGCTTTGAGGGCGATGGACAGGCCGCCGAGGTCGCCGATGTTTTCGCCCAGGGTCAGACGGCCGTTGACGTGCGGGCCGTCGGGGCCGAGCTCGGCGGGGACGTACGCGTCGTATTGGGCGACCAGGGCGCGAGTGCGTTCTTCGAAGGCGGCGCGGTCGGCGTCCGTCCACCAATTGCGGATGGCGCCGTCGGCGTCGAACCTCGAACCGCGGTCGTCGAATCCATGGCCGATCTCGTGGCCGATGATCGCCCCGATGGCGCCGTAATTCAAAGCGGCGTCGCGGTCGGGGTCGAAGAAGGGGAATTGGAGGATGGCGGCGGGAAAGACGATCTCATTCCACACGGGGTAGTAGTAGGCGTTGACGGTCTGCGGAAACATCAGCCACTCGGAGCGGTCCATCGGCTTGCCGAGCTTGGCGAAGTCCCTTGCGTTCTCCCACATGTTTGCGGCGCGAATGTTGTCGACGAGGTCCTCGCCGACCTTTAGCTCCGAGTAGTCCCGCCACTCGTCGGGGTACCCGATCTTGAGTGAGAAGGCGTCCACTTTCGCCAGGGCCCTGGCTTTGGTTTCTTCGCCCATCCAGTCGAGGGCGGAGATCGATCGTCGGTAGGCCTCCAGCAGGTCGGCGACCAGCTGGAGCATCTTTTCTTTGTGTTCGGGCGGGAAATGCCGGGCGACGTACTCTCTTCCCAGGGCTTCGCCGAGCGCGTCCTCGACGACGGCGACCCCGCGCTTCCACCGCTCGCGCTGCTGGGCGGTTCCGCGCAGCGCCTTGCCGTAAAAGTCGAAGTTCGCGCGGTCGATCTCCTCGGTGAGGAACGTGGCCCTCGCGCGCAGAATGCGCCAGCGCGTGTAAGCCTTGAGGTCGTCAAGGTCAGTGCGCGCCCATATCGCCGCTGAGGCTGTGAGCGTGCGCGGGGCGGAGACGAGCAGGGAATCGATCGCCTCCATGGGTGCGCCCGCGGCCCTCAGCGCCTTCTCCCAGGCGAAGCCGGGGGCCGAAGCGACGAAATCGGGCCACGTGAAGGGGTTGTTGTACTTCTCGGGGTCGCGTCGGTCGACGAGCGTCATGTGCGTCGAGGCGAATTCCGCCTCCAGGCGCAACGCGGCGGCGGCGTCGGAGGCGGCGGAAGCGGCCGGGCAGACCCCGCTGAGCCCCAGGAGCCTCGGCACGAAGTCCGTGTACTTGGCGAGGGTTTCGGCGTGCTGATCCTCGCGGTAGTAGGCCTCGTCGGGAAGGCCCAGGCCGGATTGACCCAGGAACGTCACGTACCGGTTGGGGTCGTTGAGGTCGGTGCCGACGCCGACGGAGAAAAACGATGCGACGCCGGTGGACATGAGCGAGCCCGCGGCTTCTGCGAGCTCGTCGTGGCTCGAGGCCGCCTCGACGAGCTCGAGGTCTTTGCCCAAGGGAGTCACTCCCAGCCGGTTGAGCGTGTCCGTGTCCATCCAGGAAGAAAAGAGGTCGGATATCTTCTTGGCGTCGCCTTCCTGCTCGCTTGACGCGAGATCCTCGATGATTGCCCGCACGTTCGCCTCCGATTCGAGCCGGAGTTTGACGAAGGATCCGTAAGACGCAAGGTCGGCAGGTATCTCCTTGTCTCGTATCCACGTGCCGTTCACTGCGCGGAACAGGTCGTCTTGCATTCGGACAGCGGGGTCCGCGCCGTCGAGGACGCGGGCAAGGGTTTCGTTGGACATGAGAGTAGTGTCCCAGAGCCCGTCTGCCCAGGCGAATTCGGCGCGCGGCCAACGCGCGACGCGCATAACGTTTGCGTTCGAGATGCGACGCACACAACGTTTGCCTTCGAGATGAGGCGCGCGGCGTTTGCCGCCCGGGGCGGCGCTGCGGCGCTTGCCAGACGCGCACTTATCAGAGACGGTCGCGCCTGCCAGATGCGCACGCGCTCCTCGGGCGGCAGGTAGAGGGCGTCGCCGGGTTGGAGGCCGAAGGCTTCGGCGAAGGCGTCGATGTTCTTAACCACCCCGTTCGTACGAAACTCGCTCGGCGGATGCTCATCTGTCGCCACAATCGTTTCGAGGAATTCTCGCCTCATTTTTTCGCGCCGCGCCCGCGCCCAGGAGAGGAAGAAGCGCTGAGCGGCCGTGTGTCCGTCGAGGATTTCGGCGTCGTCGAGGGTTTTGCCTTCGCGTTCGAGGGAGATTTCGTAGGCTTTGAGGGCGATGGACAGGCCGCCGAGGTCGCCGATGTTTTCGCCCAGGGTCAGACGGCCGTTGACGTGCGGGCCGTCGGGGCCGAGCTCGGCGGGGACGTACGCGTCGTATTGGGCGACCAGGGCGCGAGTGCGTTCTTCGAAGGCGGCGCGGTCGGCGTCCGTCCACCAATTGCGGATGGCGCCGTCGGCGTCGAACCTCGAACCGCGGTCGTCGAATCCATGGCCGATCTCGTGGCCGATGATCGCCCCGATGGCGCCGTAATTCAAAGCGGCGTCGCGGTCGGGGTCGAAGAAGGGGAATTGGAGGATGGCGGCGGGAAAGACGATCTCATTCCACACGGGGTAGTAGTAGGCGTTGACGGTCTGCGGAAACATCAGCCACTCGGAGCGGTCCATCGGCTTGCCGAGCTTGGCGAAGTCCCTTGCGTTCTCCCACATGTTTGCGGCGCGAATGTTGTCGACGAGGTCCTCGCCGACCTTTAGCTCCGAGTAGTCCCGCCACTCGTCGGGGTACCCGATCTTGAGTGAGAAGGCGTCCACTTTCGCCAGGGCCCTGGCTTTGGTTTCTTCGCCCATCCAGTCGAGGGCGGAGATCGATCGTCGGTAGGCCTCCAGCAGGTCGGCGACCAGCTGGAGCATCTTTTCTTTGTGTTCGGGCGGGAAATGCCGGGCGACGTACTCTCTTCCCAGGGCTTCGCCGAGCGCGTCCTCGACGACGGCGACCCCGCGCTTCCACCGCTCGCGCTGCTGGGCGGTTCCGCGCAGCGCCTTGCCGTAAAAGTCGAAGTTCGCGCGGTCGATCTCCTCGGTGAGGAACGTGGCCCTCGCGCGCAGAATGCGCCAGCGCGTGTAAGCCTTGAGGTCGTCAAGGTCAGTGCGCGCCCATATCGCCGCTGAGGCTGTGAGCGTGCGCGGGGCGGAGACGAGCAGGGAATCGATCGCCTCCATGGGTGCGCCCGCGGCCCTCAGCGCCTTCTCCCAGGCGAAGCCGGGGGCCGAAGCGACGAAATCGGGCCACGTGAAGGGGTTGTTGTACTTCTCGGGGTCGCGTCGGTCGACGAGCGTCATGTGCGTCGAGGCGAATTCCGCCTCCAGGCGCAACGCGGCGGCGGCGTCGGAGGCGGCGGAAGCGGCCGGGCAGACCCCGCTGAGCCCCAGGAGCCTCGGCACGAAGTCCGTGTACTTGGCGAGGGTTTCGGCGTGCTGATCCTCGCGGTAGCAGGCCTCGTCGGGAAGGCCCAGGCCGGACTGCTCGAAGAAGGCGACGTATCGGGGTCCGCCAGATCGGCGTCGATGTCCCAGTTGAAGAAGGCCGGCACTCCCGCGGCCCGGAGTTCGCCGACGACGCGCGCGAGGCCCTCGCGGTCTGTTGCGGCCTCGACCGGGGCGAGGTCGGCCCGCAAAGGGGCGGTTCCCTTGGCGTTCAGAGCGCCGACGTCCATCCACGAGGAGAAGAGGGCGCCGATTTTGTGTGCGTCTTTGTGCGTTTCGCCGCTCTGCTTGGCATTCTCATTCGTCTGAACGGCGCCGTCGCGCTGTGCGTGTGTGCCCGGATGCGCGTCGGTTTCTTCATTCTTCGCGAGGCCTTCGATGATCTCCTTTACCTGCTTCTCCGCTTGGAGGACCAGTTCGACGAAGCTGCCGATCCACGGGAGGCCCTCGGGAATCTCGGTCGTTTCCATCCATCCGCCGTTGACGGCGCGAAAGACGTCGTCTTGAATTCGCGTCTTCGGATCGTTGCCGTCAAATATCGATGCTCTCTCGCTGCATGCCGTGGGCAATCCTAGCGGCTGGCCCGCGGGCGCGTGCTTTCGGCCGGTCAGTGACCGGTATCATGTTTGTATGCGGATACACATTGCGACGGACCACGCGGGGTTCGAACTCAAGGAATACATTGCGGGCAAGCTCCGCGAGGGGGGCCACGAGGTGGTCGACCACGGCGCCCATTCATATGATCCGGTGGACGATTACCCGCCCATGTGCGTCGCCTGCGGCGAGGCCGTGGTGGCCGACCCGGGCAGCCTGGGGATCGTCATCGGAGGCTCTGGAAACGGCGAGCAGATAGCGGCGAACAAAGTCAGGGGAGTGCGGGCGGCCCTCGCGTGGAACCTTGAGACCGCGAGGCTCGGGCGGGAGCACAACGACGCGAACGTCGTCGCGATAGGCGCGCGCCAGCACGGACACGAGGAGGCGCTTTCCTTCGTCGAACTGTTCATCGGCACGCCCTTCAGCGGAGACGAACGGCATCAGCGGCGCATCGACCTTGTGGCGCAGTACGAGTCCTCGGAGCGCTGAGGGGCTTCAAGGAACGCCGGCGGTCCTCAGATCCAGATCGCCGGATCGATGTAGAAGGCGTCTTCCCGCTTTCTGCTGCGAGACGCGGCGGGAACGCCGACAGCCGTCGAATCGTCCGGCACGTCTTTGATGACAACGGCATTGGCTCCGATGTGGGAGCCGTTGCCCACGGTCACCGGACCCAGTATCTTGGCTCCCGCGCCGACGACGACGCCGTCGCCCAACGTCGGGTGCCGCTTCTTGTCCACGAGTGCCGTCCCTCCCAGGGTCACGCCGTGGTAGAGCATGCAGTCGTCGCCCACCTCGGCCGTTTCGCCGATGACGACGCCCATTCCGTGGTCGATGAAAAAGCGCCGCCCGATGGTCGCGCCGGGGTGAATTTCGATCCCGGTCAACGCGCGCACCGCCTGTGAGACGAGGCGGGCCGGCACGCGGAGCTTCGGCGATTTCTTCCACATGGCGTGGGCGAGGCGGTGGCCCCAAACCGCATGAATTCCAGGGTAGGAGAGGACCACCTCGACGTTCGATTTTGCGGCGGGGTCGTGTTCGCGGGCGGCCTGAATGTCTTCGCGCGCGGTTTGGAGGAAGCGGGGCAGGCGCATCGGGCTGATCCTTTCGTATGAGGGCTCGCGTTTGCAGGCGGACGGTCTCTTGTGAGGAAGACGTGGGCGGCGCTTCAGCGCCGCCCACGTTCGTCAGTCGACCAGCCCCTCGAAGAGCGCCGTCGAAACATAGCGCTCGCCGAAGTCGGGGATGATCACGACGATCGTCTTGCCCGCGGCCTCGGGGCGCTTGGCGACCTCGACGGCGGCGGCGAGGGCCGCGCCGGAGGAGATGCCCACGAGCAGGCCCTCGTCGGTGGCGGCCCGCCGCGCCTGGGCGAGGGCCTCGTCGGAGGAGACCGTGACGACCTCGTCGTAAAGGTCGGTGTCGAGGACGTCGGGAACGAAGTTCGCTCCGAGCCCCTGGATCCTGTGGGGGCCGGCCTTGCCGCCCGAAAGGAGCGGGGATTCGGCGGGTTCGACGGCGATGAGCTTGATCTGCGGGTTGTGGCGGCGCAGCGCGCGGCCGGCGCCGGTGATCGTGCCGCCCGTGCCGATGCCGGAGACGAGGTAGTCGACCTTGCCGTCGGTGTCCTCCCAGATCTCTTCGCCGGTCGTCTTCTCGTGGACGGCGGGGTTCGCCTCGTTCGCAAACTGCGAGGCGAGGACGGCGCCGTCCGTCGAGGCCACGATCTCCTTCGCTTTGTCGACGGCGCCGCGCATTCCCAGCGCGGGCTCGGTCAGAACAAGCTCCGCCCCGAAAGCGCGCAGCAGCGCGCGCCGCTCTTTGGACATGGAGGAGGGCATCGTGAGAATGACTTTGTACCCGCGGGCGGCTCCGACCCAGGCGAGCCCGATTCCCGTGTTGCCGGAGGTTCCCTCGACGATCGTCCCTCCCACGGGGAGCTTGCCCGAGGCGACTGCGGCGTCGATGATGGCGACCGCGATGCGGTCCTTCACCGAATTCGCAGGATTGTAGAATTCAAGCTTCGCGAGGACGGTCGCGTCGGCGCCGTCGGCGAGCCTGTTGATGCGGACGAGGGGCGTGCGGCCAACGAGTTCCGTTGCGTTGGCGAAGATTTTTGACATGTTTTTCCTTGGGTTCGACGTGAATGGAAGGGAGATGCGCTATTTTGCCGGGCGCGCACAGTGTGCGTGGGCCGTGGTCGCCCGCCAACCGCCGTGAGCGCCGAGAGCGTGCGCGGCCGCGCACCTATAAAGCTCGACGCCCTAGAGACACATACAGCACATGCACGGAACCGAGGCGGGAGCGATGGTGAAGACCATGGCCTCGTCCTTTCCGTCATGTCGTTTACTGGCGTTACTTTTTCACAACGAGGGCGCAATGTCCAGTCGGTTCGCCGCAATGCGGCGTTTGTCTCGGTCCAGCGAGTCGGCGTCCGTATGCGGTTGAGCGCCTCGTGGCGATCGGCTTTCGCGGCGGGGCATCTGTCTCTCGGCGCGGCGCGGGCCGTCGTCTCTCGGCGGGTCAGCCTTTCGTCAAGCAGTTGCCCTCAGCGAATCGCGGAGCCGTTGCGGATCGCGCCCGCCGGTGCCTCGACGGTTCTCGTCCCCTCCGGTTCGGGTCGGATGCTTCCCGAGGACAGTCGGGCGAAAAGGCTCGCGACGGCGTCGGCGTCGGGGTGGGCGACGACGACGCGGACCCCGCTCGCCTCGTACGCGGGCTCGACGCTCGCGCCGATCCCGGCCAGCTCGGAGAGGTAGCGGCCGGCGTCGGCGTGGGGGAGAGCAGCGGACCACGCGGGCACGCGATCGCGGACGACGACGGGCGCGCCTTCGAGGCATTCGCGCACGGAGTCGGAGTAGGCGCGCACCAAGCCGCCCGTGCCGAGCAGGGTTCCGCCGAAGTATCGCGTGACGACTGCTACGACGTCGACGAGTTTCGAACCGGCGAGCACGTCGAGCATCGGACGTCCGGCGGTTCCCGAGGGTTCGCCGTCGTCCGAAGAATGGGAGACCGGCCGGGCGCCGTCGACCGAGACGACGAAGGCGGCGCAGTGGTGGCGGGCGTCGGGCATGGCGGCTTTCCTCTCGTTCACGGCCTCGCGGGCTTCCGCGGGAGTGGAGACTCTGGCGACGAGGGTGAGGAAACGGGATTTCTTCACCTCGATCTCGTGAGAGAGCCGGGCGGACGGGGCAAGGAGGAATTCGCTCACGGTTCCATTGTCCGCCCTGAAGGGCCGTCCGCCTTGAAAGCGGCGCGGCCGACGCCGGTCGCAGCGGCTTGGTGCACGTGCCCGTTTCCGTTCGCGCCGCGAGGCCCGGCCGTATAGGCTCGCGCGGGCGGCGCTTCGCCGACCGACGGCGCGAACGTCTGAAAGGCGCGGATGTCCGGAGGAGGCGAACGTCTGAAAGGCGCGGATGTGACGAAATCCTCCCCACGGAGATTGGCGAGGCCTTCGGGCGGATGGCGTCGGCCGCGCTTCGTGGAGTAATATGTCCATTCGTGCGTGTTGGGCGGATTGCCCGCTCGCGACAGGACCACGTGCCGCACGAGGCGGCCATTAAGAGAGAGGAGCGGTGCACATGGCAGTTCCCAAGCGCAAAATGTCCCGCAGCAACACTCGCTCTCGTCGTTCCCAGTGGAAGGCTGAGCTCACCGAGCTTCAGTCCGTCCGTGTGCGGGGCCGTGAGGTGCGCATTCCCCGTAGGCTCGCCCGGGCTTACAAGGACGGTCTGCTGTCGGAGGACTGACGCGGAAGAACTTAGGAAGAAGGCTCGCTTCGGCGGGCCTTCTTTCATGCGCCGCGGGCGTCCTTTCCTGCGCGTTTCATGCGCGGCGGGCGTCCGAATTTTTGGCTTCGTCGATTTATTTCGGTGATTTTCATTCCGCGCCGCGTGGGAAAACGATAGGGTTGCGTTGTCAATGCAGCGAAAGGGATTCGAGCAATGGTTGAACTGACGCACGTAACTCGGTTTGCACGATTGATGGCGACATCCGTGAGAAAATCGCTGAGTCGAGGCGATTTCCCCGAACGCGGCGAGCTCGCCGGAAAGGTCGGAGCCGCAAATTTGCCCGACAGGGCGCCCGAAAGCCTCGAGGACTTCTTAAGACCCGGCGCAGGCGAGACCGAGAACGCGCGAGACGGGCGTGAGGGCTTGCGAGGCGAAAGGGCCCACGCCACGCCGAGCCAGCTGCGCGCGCTGTGTTTCGCGCCGTCGGTCGAAGCGCTCAGCGCGCCTGAAATTCCCGTTCCGCTGGCCGGGCTCGTCGTGGCTGAATCCTCGTGGACGCTTGCAGCGCCGATTCTCCTCGGCAGCGAGGCGGAGGCCGGCGCCTCCGTCTCTTCGATTCGCCGCAGCGAGCGGGGAACGGAGGTGACGGTCCGAGGGGTCGTCTTCGACGACGGCGGGCTCGTCTACGCCGAAGAGACCCTCTACATCGCGAAAAAGCTCACGGGAGAGCCGCGCGAGTGGGGCGAGCGGCAGCCTTCCGAAAGCTTCGACCTGAGGCGCGAGCGCGGGGTCGACTCCATGGGCCGCCTCGACGTCGGCAATCGGCCCGCCGTCGCGGAGCGGGAGTTCACCGTGGCGGATTCCCGACTGTGGGCGCGCTATACGGGCGACGTCAACCCTATCCACATGTCGAGCGCCGCGGCGAGGGCTTTCGGCTTCCGCCGTGCGATTCTCCACGGAGCCGCGGTCGAGGCGTGGGCGATGGACCGGCTGGGCCTAGACGGGTCGGCGCGGTGCTGGGGCCAAGCGAAGTTTCGCGCGCCCGCGCTCCTCCCCGCGCGCTTGGAGCTGATCGACATGGGGCGCGCTTCCTCCGATTCGCGCGCTTTCGCCGTTCTCGACGGCAAAAGCGGCCGCGACCTCGTCCATCTGTCATACGGCGGCGTCGGCCTGGAACGGTACCGCAAGGGGGGCGATTTCCCGTCCGGCCGGATCGTTCTGCCTCGGCAAAACGGGCGCACGAGCTCGAGCGTCCTCGCCCGGGGAATGGCGCTGGCCGCGGCCACCGCCGACCCGCGCCTGGCCGAGAGGGTAAAAGGCGCCGAGCCGTGGCGTGAAGGCTATCGCGCCGCGATGACGGATCTCAGCAGGGTCGACGCCCCCTCTCGCGGGGGCGAGGCGGCCCGAGCCGGCCTGGCTTGCCTGGCGAAGAGCCTGCGTTTCGCCGACGGGAGGAAGATAGGCGAAGCCCGCGCCGTCGAAGTCCGCGGCGGCTCCTGGAAGGTGAGCGGGAATCGAGAGCCGCGCCGCGAGCTGTCCCTGGAGCTCGACGGGCGCGAATACAAGGGGCGGAACCTCCTGGCTTTGCTGGATGCCTGGCGGCGTCGCGGATTCATGCGTCGCGGCGCGTACGACGCCCTGGCCGAGGTCATCGGCGACCCGGGGATCCTCGACCTCGACGGATGGACGTTTGCGTGCCTCGGGGCGTCCGCCGCACTTTCGCCTGCGCCTTCGCTTCTGGCGTGGGGCGCCGACGTCGCCGCGCCTGTCCGCGCGGGCCAGGAGAAGAACTCCGCGCTCATCGACGCGGCGAGGTCCGGGGCGGGAACCCTCATTCTTCCGCCTGTCCCGCTCGACGTCGCCCGCGAACCGGAGGCTGCGGCGGGATGGATCGCCTCTTTGGACGGGCGCATCGCGATAGTCGACACCCTGTACGCCCCCGGGGCGAAGTTCCTCTTGGCGGAGGTCGGCGCCGACGTCGTCGAGAGCCTCGTCACGCGCGCCCGCCCCGACACCGCGCTCGCCTGGTACGGAAGCCCCACGGACGCCTACGTGCTGTCGGAGTCTCCGAAGGCGCGTTTTGGACGGGGCCTGGCCGCCTCGGCGCTGGCGGCCTACGCGAGGGCGCGGGGTCTCGGCCCCTCGCGCGTCGACGGCGTCTACCCCGGATACATCGCGGTCCAAGGCCCCAATTACGCCGCCGCGAAGCGGATCGGCAGGTGGCGGGCAACCGTCGAACGCGAAGCGGGCCGGACGGTCTCTTACAATGTCGGCCCACTGTCGATGACCCGCTCCGTCCTCGTCTCGCGGCCTTTGCGGGCGGCCTACGGCGGTCTTCGACGCTTGGGGGTAACGCCTTTGCCCGCCGAGGCTTCGGCCGCGCTCATGGCCGCGCTCCTCGCCTGGGATCTCAAGAATCCGCGGGCCGCCGCCGAATCGGAGACCTTCCTCACGGACAAGGCGATCGACTGCGGCCTGTTCTCCTGCCCCTACGAACCAAACGGCCTCATGGCCTTCGCCGTCGCGCTCGGCGCGGACAAGGCGCTCAAGCGGGCTTAGGCGCCCGGGCAAGGCGCCAAACCGGACGGGCCGCAGGCAAGGCGGGCGACAGGCGCCCGCCCGACTTCGCTCACACGGCCGCGGCCTGGGCCAGCTCCCTCCTGATGGCGCTCACCGACGTGGCCCGCCGCCTCTTGACGCCCGCAACCGACAGCCCGAAGGCCGCTGCGGCCCATGCGCCGAGCACGATCGCCGCCGCCGAGGCGGACGAAGGTCCGCCTGTGATCAGCCCGTGAAGGGCGGAGGCCGCCCCCGGCAGAGGCGTCGATCCATTGACCGCGCCGAAGAACCCGGTGTGGCTCGCGGAGGGGAGGATGACGTCGAGGCTGAGGATCTGCACCGCCAAAAGGGTCAGCGAGGCGATCACTCCGCCGCGGCGGGCGAAGACGGCCATGAGCGCGTCGTTGACGATCGTGAAGGCGACCGACGCGAACAGCATCATGGCGAAGGCCCCGGGTTTGTCGGCGACGTCGACGTCCCACAGCCACATCGCCGCCGCCGTCGCTACGCATTGGCCCAGGGACATGATCAGGGACGGCCTCAGCGACTCCCATGCCAGCCGGAGCGGCGTGGCCGCCTCGAATATGCGTTCCCGCTTCATCTTGCCCAGGGCGAGCACAGACATGAGCGACCCGATCCACAGGGCCGCGGCGATCGCCCCGGGGGCGAGCGAGGTCGTCGTCGAAACTTCGCCGCCGGACGAGGCGACCCCGACGGGGCTGGAAAGAGCGCGGGCGTGAGCCGCGGGGTTCGGATCGGCGGGGATGCGCGAGTACGCGTCGCTCAGTCCGCTGCGCAGAGAGTTCGCCCCCTTGTTCAACTCCTGGGCGCCGCTGTTGAGCTGGGCGGCGCCCTGGCCGAGCTGATCGGCTCCGCCGGCGGCCGCGGCGGCGTTTTTGTTGACGGCAGACGCGCCCGCGGCGACTTTGCCCGCCCCCTGGTTCAAAGTCGAAGAATTGCCGGAAAGGGCCGCCAGGCCTCCGGCCAGATTCTTGTTCCCCTCGGCAACCTGGTTGGCGCCCGCGACGAGTCTGTTCCCGTTGGCGCCGGCCAGGTTCGTGCCCATCGCCCCCGCGACTTGGTCGAGGCCCTGTGAAACCGACTGCGCCCCTTGGGCGAGCTGGCCGACCGAAGCCTTGAGCCCGTTGAGTTGCCGAATCATTCCGAGGGAGCCGGAGCCTCCCGTCCCGATGCGCGAGGAGACGGAAGCGGCAGCCTGCTTGACCTGGAGGGTCGCCTGCTCGGCGGCGGCGCACGCCTGTGCGTTCCCGGCGCCGCACGCCCTGATGAGTGCGACCGTTCGATCGGCCCCGGACGAAACGGAGCCCATCGTCGAGGAAAGCTGAGTCAAGTTCCCTTCGATCTGCGTCAACGAGGACAAGTCGATGTTCTGCACGGCGGAATTGAGCCTCTGGAGCCCGCCCGAGACCTGCGCCGCCCCGCCGGCAAGGCTCCGCGGGCCGTTTCCGGCGATCGCGGCATACATCTGATTCACGCCGGCAGTGTATCGGGAGACGTTCGCGCTCAAGTTCTGAGAGCCGGCCGAGAGCTGCTGGGCGCCCGCGGCGGCCTGGTCGACCTTCGAGGTGTAGGTCGAAACGCCCCCGGCCAGGTTCAAGGCGCCCGACGACAATTCGCCGGTTCCTCCCTGGAGCGTGTGGAGGCCGGAGGCGAGCTTTCCCGTGTTGTCGGCGAGCTCCTGGCTGCCCTGGGCGGCGTTGTGCTGCCCGTCGGCGAGCTTTTTCGCGCTGTCGGCCGCCTTGCCTATGCCGGATTTTATCGTGTTGGTCGCCTTGAGGCTGCCGTCGATGTAGGCGACGGTCAGGTTCGTTCCCAGGTCTCTCGCGGCGGCTTCCGTGACCGCCGTCGAAATCCTTCTCGTCACCGGGTTGCTGCCCGAGGACTCGATCGAGACTCGGGGCACGCCCGTGCGCCCTTTCTCAAGAACCGCCGCGGCCTGCCGCGAGAAGCCCTTGGGTATCGTGACCACGGCTTCGTATTTTCCGCTTTTCAAGCCGCTCCGAGCGGTCTGCTGGCTGACGACGTCCCAGGCGATGTGGCGCGCCTGGGAGGATTCGGACGCTGCGCCTTTCGTGAGGCTGGCGATCATCTGGCGGCCCGCCGGCAGGGTTTTGCCCGAGCTGAGTTTGGCCGGCTCGTCGAGGTTGACGACGGCGGCCTTGGCCGGATTGTCGCCGTCGACGGTCGAGGACGTGCTCGCCAGGGCGAGGAGGCCGATGATCGCCGGGAGGACGAGGACGAGGCTGAAGAACAGGGAGCGTGCTTTTTTCACGGTTTCCTCCTTATCGGATCGCAGCGCCGACGCGGTTTGACGGAGAGGCGTCCAGGCGGTTTGAGGGAGTGGGGATCGTCGCTTGCGCGGAGACAAAAAGATCGGAAGGGACAGCCATGGACGCCGGTCCGGTGACCAGGACGGTCCGCCCCTGGCCGAGCAGCTGGCGGACGCGCTCCCAGCGGCGTTTGCCCGGATCGTCGACCGTCACGACCGAGGCTCTGGCCGAGACCGGACCGTCCCAGCTGCGCAGGGCGGTGGTCATGCCCTGGACTTGCGAGCGCCCGTCGGGCAGCGTGTGGGGGCCGATCACCGCTATTCCCGCGTCCGGCAGCAGCCTTCCCTCGACGACGGCGGAGAGAGCCCGCCGCGCCACGGCGTCCTCGCCCCTGACCACGGCCAATTGGCCGGGCGCCGCAGCGAGGCTGAGCGAGTTCACGAGCGGTTCGTCGCCGTCCAGAATTGTCAGGCCTTCGAGGCGCACGGCGCTCTCGCCGTGCTCGGCGACCCATGCCTCGTGTTCGAGGGAGCGGGCGAGCCCGTCGCCTTCGACGTCGACCGCGGGAAGGGCGGCGTCCAGCCAGCGCGGAATCCACCACGCCTTCCTGCCCAAAAGAGCCATGATCGCGGGAATGAAGGTCATTCGGACGAGGAACGCGTCGGCGGCTATCCCCGCCGTCAGGGCGATGGCGATCGGCTTGATTTCGACGGAGCCGTGCGGAATGAACGCCGCGAAAACCCCCGTCATGATGACAGCCGCGGCCGTCACCACTTTCGCCGATCCCACGAAGCCCTCCCGGGTGGCCAGGCCGGCGTCGCCCGTGCGGATCCACTCCTCGCGCATTCGCGAGACGAGGAACACCTGATAGTCCATCGCGAGCCCAAAGAGGATGCCGATGACCAGGATCGGCATGAAGGATATGACGGGGCCGGTTTTCGTGACGTTGAGGGCGTCCGCGAGCCACCCGTAGCCGTAGACGGCGCCCACGGCCCCCATGCCCGCGGCCAGGGACAGAAGGAACCCGAGGGTCGCCGTCAGCGGCACAGCGATCGAACGGAAGACGACGAGGAGGATGGCGAGCGACAGCCCCACGACGACGATCCCGAAAGGAAGGAGGGCCTGGCCGAGTTTGTCCGAAATGTCGATGGCGACCGCCGTCTTGCCCGTCACCATGACGTTGGAGATCCCGTATTGCTTCTCCCAGGAGGGCGCCAGGCCTCTGATCTCTTTGACGAGGTCGGCTGTGGCCTTGCTCGTCTGGCCGCCCGTCGGGACGACCTGAATGAGGGCGAGCGAACCGTCCCGGTTGGGCGTGGCGAGGGCGACTCGCTCCACGCCGTCGAGCTTGCCGATCTTCTCGCTCAAGGTCTTGACCAGACCGATGGGATCCTGGCTCTGCACGATGTCGGCGAGCACCGCGATCGGCGCGTTGTAGCCCTCGCCGTAGGCCTTGGCCACCGCGTCGTATGTGTCTCTTTCGACGGTTCCCCGGGCCGCCTGTCCGCTGTCGGGCAGAGCGGTGGCCAGATCCAACGCTGGAACCGCCGCGACTCCCAGAGTCCCCAAGACGACGGCGACGGTTGCGGCTGGACGCCGGGTGACGGCACGCACCCACGCGCGGGCAATCCTGCCGCTGTGCCGCTCCTTGCGAGGCTTTGGCGAGAGTCGGCGGCCCAAGAGCCCGAGAAGCGCGGGAACGGCGGTCACCGCGACGAGGACGACCACCGCGACCACCGCGGCCGAGGCCGCCCCCATGACCGCCAGGAAATGCAGACCCGTGACAGAGAGGCCGCACAGCGCGACGACGACGGTCCCTCCCGCGAAGACCACGGCCGATCCCGCGGTGGCCGTCGCCCGGCTCGCCGCCGACCTGGGGTCGATTCCTTCGGCCAGATACTCGCGCGCCCGCGACATGATGAACAGCGCGTAGTCGATGCCGACGGCCAGCCCGATCATGACGGCGAGCACCGGTGTGACGGAGCTGACCTCCACGAAGGATGCAGCGACGACGATTCCGAGCAGCCCGGCTCCCACCCCGAGGATCGCGGAGACGATCGGCGATCCGGCTGCGAGCAGGGAGCCGAAGGTGACAAGAAGGACGATCGCGGCGATGAGCACGCCGACGATCTCCGTCGCCGACAGGGCGATCTCCGTTTTGTGCCCGACGGCGCCGCTGCGTTGGACGGTCACGGAGGCGTCTGCGGCGCGCGCCTGGGCGACGAGCGAATCGAGCTTCGCCGAAATGGCCGCGGCCTTCGGCCCGACGTCGCCTTTGGCGTCCCCGGCGCTCTTGTCCGTCTGAACGGCCGCCAGCGCGTGTTTCCCGTCGGAGGAGACGCCGCCGGTCGCGGCGACGAAGGGGTCGGAGACGTTCGTGACGCCGTCGATCTTCTTCGCCTCGTCCACGAAGGCTTTGATCGTCTCCTTGTGGGACTTGATCGCGTCTTTGGAGGAAAAGAGGACGGATTCGTTCACGCCGGAAGCTTGGGGCAGGCGCTCGGACAGGACGTCGACGCCCTCGATCGACTCCAATCCTTCGATTGTGTAGCTGCTGGAGAGGTTGATTCCCGTCTGCGCCACGACGGCGCCGAGGAAAGCAATGAGGAGCAGCCATGCGGCCAGAACGCGTTTGGCGTGGGCGGCGCAGAAGTTCCCGAGCCGATAGAGCGAAGAAGACATATGCGATCCCGCAATCTCAATTCATCTATGTATCGAATGCAATACAAAAGTGTACTGGAATTCCGGTCTGAGGGATCGCTGTCTTCGTGTGAACACGGACACGTCGCGCGCGGCGGCTTTGTGCCCGTCTGTCTGTCCCGTTTGTGCCCGTCTGTCTGTCCCGTTTGTGCCCGTCTGTCTCGAAGCGGCGCGAGGCGATAAGCTGGGCAAGGGAGATCTTGGAGAGCAGAGCTTAGAGGGAAACGCTCGGAAGGGGATGTGCTCTTGGGCGCTGAACGGCCGCTTCGCAAACGCGAGAACACGCGTGCGCGCCTCATTGAGGCGGCGACCTCCGTTTTCGTCGAGAAGGGGTTTGCGGGTGCGAAGATCGACGACGTCGTCCGCGCCGCCGGCTTCACCCGAGGGGCCTTCTATTCGAATTACTCCTCGATGGAAGACCTGCTGGGGGAGGCGGTGCTCGCCCACGGGCGCCGCATACTGGCCCGCTTTCGCGAGACCATCGATTCGTCATGGGACCCTTCCGTCGACGGGCTCATGGAAGTTCTGGAAGCCATGCGCGCCGACGGGCGGACGATGTACATCCTCACCTCGGAGCTCAATCTCTACGCGATGCGCCACCCGAAGACATACAGCAAGTTCGAGGACTATCACGTCGGGTTGAACCGGGAGGTGTACAGGTTGGTCGAGAGGGTTCTGGCCAAGATCGGCCGCGAGCCGACGACGGACATCGACAGGGTCTCTAGCGCGCTCGTCTCGGCGTTCCTCGACGGCGTCTCATACGACTTCATGCGGTGCACGGAATCCGAGGATTCGACGGTTCTGCACTCCCTCATCGAGGCCATCCTGTACGGCATGAGCAAGCCGATCGAGGGGGCGGGGGCGAATGAGCCCGAATCGGGCAATCCCGACGTCGAAGCGCCCGGGGCGGGCGGGGCGAGCGCAAGCGGATCCGCTGGGGATGGGCTTGCTGCGGGCGAACTTGGCGCGGATGGGTCTGCTGCGCATGGGCCGGCCAATCGATAAACCGGCCGCGCGAACTTGAAGGAGCGAAGCAATGAAGGCAGTGAGCCAACACGGTGTCAGCGATTTTCACAGTGCCGTCGCCGAGGGGCGCGAGAGCCGCAGGGAGCGCATCCTCGCCGCCGCGAGGGAGGCGCTCAAGGAACGCCGTATCTCGGAGGTCAGTCTCAATGAGATCTCCCGTCGGACCGACCTGTCCAGGTCTAAGATAGAGCGTTCTTTCAGCTCCCGGGAGGCGATCTTCCTCGAGCTCACGCAGCGCGATTACGGCGCGTGGGTCGACGAAGTGACGGAGGCGGTCGAGGCCGACGCCGGCGCCGACGATCCCGTTGCGGAGCTGTCCGCGGTGCTGGCCTCGATCGTGAGGCGTCCGCTTCTGTGCGAGCTGCTCGGATGTTCCAGCGGAATCTTTGAGCTCAAGGCCGGCGTCGACTATGCCGTCGACTACAAGACGGCGATGTATGGGCATGACAACCGGCTCGGAGCGGCGATTGAGTCTCGCCTGGGGCCTATTCCGGAGCGCCTGTGCACAATCGTCGTCCTCGGCCTGCGCGGCATGGTGACTGAGCTGTGGGCCCATGCCCACCCGGCCCGGGCTGCGGAGGAGGCGGTGTGCTGGGACGGTGGCATCGGCCCGTCGCCTGAAAGCCTCGAGGAGGAGGCGAGCCAGGGATTCGCCGTGCTGCTCGCAGGCGTCGTGGCGCGGTTGCGTGAGACGGTCTGATGCGCGCTGACCCGGTCGGCTGCTTATAAGCGAGTGCCGAGTGTCCTTAGCCGATCAGGTCAAGAAGATGGCGGCGCGTCTTCATTGCGTGGATGAGCAGCTGGTCGCTGCTGTCGAAAGTGAGAATCACGAGTTCCAGAAGCCGACCATGGCTGTCGAAACCCATGACGAATTGCTTTGCGGGCATGTTGTCGTCTGGCCAGCTCTCGTAGATTCGGCGTCAGGGGCATGTAAAGCATCTTCGGTCCTCACGCCGTGCTTTGGTGCCGTACGATGAACTTTCACACGACGAAGGCCCGCACGGCTGAGCGGATGATCTCGGGCCGGCTGGTGCCGTCCTTCCTGGCGCGCTGGTCGAGCGCAGCCACCAGACTGTCATCCATACGAACCGGTACGACTTGTGCCGCGCTGTCCCCGATGGGACGACGGCCCCGCTTTCTCAGCATGTCGACATCGTATCCGCGCTCCGCCTCATCGGCCCGCTCCTGGATCAGCTCGTCGGAGACGGGCACACCGTTAATAATTTCCATACGACAAGTGCAATACGAAATATCCGACTTATTGTCATTGCAACGGCAACGGTCGTGAACTCCGCTCCTCACGGCCTGGTCAGATCGATCTTGCCCATCTGCAGGATCCGCTCGCGCGTTGCGACGTCGGCCATGAGCTCGGCGATGTTGCGGAGGACGACCTGTCAGGAGACGCTCCAGCGGTCGACGCACCAGCCGCAGCGCTCGGCCTCCGGCGCGGAGGAGAGTCCCGCCCAGCAGCGGTCGACCTCCTCCTGGTCGCGGCAGGAGACGACCATGGAGACTCCGGGCGTGAAGGTGAAGACGTGGGAGGTCCCACCGCCCATGTCATGCCGAACGGTCTCGGACCCAGGCGTAGCGCGGGGAGAAAAGCACGTGCATCGAATTCGGTTGGCGATCGGAGCGAGTGACGGGAATCGAACCCGCGTAGCCTGCTTGGAAGGCAGGGGCTCTACCATTGAGCTACACTCGCGTGCTCAATGAGGATAGCAGGTTGCGCAGGGAGGCGCCACGCGTCAAAGTGTGGCGTGCGTCGTGCCCCCGGGGCGGCCTTTTGAGGTACGCGTTGGGGTTTGCGGCCGGTTTCCCGATGTCGGCGCGCGTTCGGCTTCGTGCGCATGCGCGGCGGCTTCCGTTGCATTAAGATGGGGCGAGTCCGGCAGGGCGCCGGGGTATGGCGCAGTTGGTAGCGCGCCCGCTTTGGGAGCGGGAGGCCGTGGGTTCAAGTCCCGCTACCCCGACAGGCGATTGGGCGACGGCGGTCGCGACCCGTCCTCGTTCTTTTCAGGCTCCCCTTCTCCCCAAGATTTGCCGGGGCATGTTCGACGGCGGCTGACAGCATGCACGCATGACCGTAGACGTCGAACCCTTTTCGCTTGCCGATCCGAGCGGATGGGAGGAGTTTGTTCGCTTTATGACGGCGAACGCGTTTCCCTTCCACATGAACCCGTCGCCCACTCGCGAGGACCTTGAGTCGCGCCGCGAGGACGGGGATTTTGACGGCCCTGAGAATGCGGTTCTCGCCGCTCGGGCGGAAGGCGAGCTCATTGGCTTCGTCGTCGTCGAAGACCTCGAAAGCATCGGGCCGCTGTTCGACATTCGCCTCGCGAACGGGGCGCGCGGAAAAGGGCTGGGAACGGAGACGGTCCGCGGGCTTGTGCGTCATTTGTTTCGGGAGTGTCCGAACATTGTGCGGGCTCCTTGGGACGTAAGGGCCGCGAAGGCTGATTTGGGCGAGCTCTGACTTTGGATGGGCTTGTGCGGAATCGGCTCCGAGGGGCCCGCGGCGACGTCGTCCAAGCCCTTGTGGGAGGCGATAGAGGGTCTGGTCCGCGGCGTCGTGATTTTGTTTGCAACAATGTGAATTGACGCGTAGTTGTAGATAAAAGCAATCGAACAAAGAATTGACAATGAGAAATATATGCGATAGTGTTGTGGTTGCAGGCAAGAAGATAGAAAAGAGGTGAGCTCCATGAGCGTCGATGTCAGTCCGCGGCTAGGCGCTGCGACGCCTGGCGACGACGGTCGGTTTGGCTCGGGCGGTCGAGGTCGGGCAGCGGACGACGACGGGCGGTTCGCCGAATGCTTGGACCGTCTGGAGGGGGTTGTCTCGGATCTGGTCCAGGCCGGGGTGTCGGGCGTCTCGGGGGAGGCCCTTGTCGATGGGGCCGCGGCCTTGGCCAAAGTCATTTCGCGGTTGGGCGCGGTCCGCGGAAACATGCTTGTCGCCATTGAGGAGGAAGAAAGCTGGCGCGTTTCGGGCGTGCGCACTTTCGCGCAGTGGAATGAGAAATCTTCGGGGCAGTCCCCCGCTGCTGCAATGAAAGAGATTAAACGCGCACAGGCGCTGGGAACGGACCTGCAGCACCTGTCAGCTGCTTTGAAGAACGGCGAAGTGTTTGCCGAGCATGTGGATATCGTGCGCCGGGTCTTTTCGACCCCCGTATTGAAAGGCAAGCTCAGCGGGGGCGTTGAAGGGGAGTTCGTCGCTTGGGCGCGCGAGTGCGCCCCGCGTCAGTTCGAACGACGTGTCAGGGCTCGGGCTTTTCAAGAGGATCCCGCTTCCGGAGTCGAGAACGAAAAAGCCGAGGCGAGAAAAGAAAACGTGGCTTTTGCCAAGGCGGGATCGGGCGTGCGCGTCACCGGCTGGCTCTCGGATGAGTCCTCGACGCTGCTCGACACCGCCCTCTCGGCGGTCATGGGGCGCAAAAGCGCCGACGATTCCAGGACTTTGCCGCAACGACGAGCCGGCGCGCTTGTCGAACTGGTCAGCGCGAAGTTCGAGGCTGGAAGCGCCGGGACCGGGTCGGGCGTGCAAACGCACCTGTCTGTGCACGTCCCGCTGGCAACCCTTGTCGGCGTCGAAAAGTCGCTTGGCTTCCCCGTCGTCGCCGACGACGCCGAAGGGGCGACTGCTCGGGAGACGGCCGCTCGGGAGGGGGCTACTCTGAAGGCGGCTGCTCGAAAGGCGCAAAGCGGTTCTCCGGTTGGAAACCTGGGGGACGTCGGACCGTGTGGCAGCGCCGGGCGGGGGCGCGAGCGCAGTAAAGCCGGGTTGAGCGGTGAGCGTCGCAAAAGCGGGTCGGGCTGTGGACGGGTCGGAGTTCCGAGTCGCCGGGCATGCCGGGAAACGGGAAGTGGCCAGGGGCGTTTCGGCCAGTGTCTAGACGCCGTCGCCGAGCGGGAGAAAGACGTCGGCAAAGTTCTGGGACGGATTCCAGCGCTTCTGAATGTCGATGCCTTCTCCGGGCTCGAACCGGCCGTCCTAGACGACGGATCGCCCCTGTCGGCCAGCCAGCTGGCCAGGCTCCTGTGCGATTCGACGCTTTCTCGCGTCATTCTCACGGCAAGCGGGGAGGTTCTCGACGTCGGAAGAAACAAACGCCTTTTCACCTCCGCCCAACGGCGGGCCGTGATCGCCAGAGACCGGACATGCCGATATCCAGGGTGCAACGACACGATCGCCCACGGACAGATCCACCACGCCCTGCCTTGGCAGGCCGCCGGGCGCACGACTCTCGCGAACGCCGTCCTTCTGTGCTGGCACCATCACGCCATGGTCCACCGGGAGGCGATCGCGATCTCCCATCACGACGGAGGCTTTGTCTTCACGTCGCCCGACGGCACGGCGATAGGGGTGCGCAGGCACGGAACGTGAATGAGAAGCTCAATCCTCCGATTTGCGAGGGCCGTCTTCCTCTGCCGGCGGTTGAGAGGGGGCGTCGTGGAAAGGCGGCTCGGGCAGGGCCAGGGAATCGGGCCTCGTCAGGTCCTCCTCGGGCCGATCCGTATCGCCCTTGAAGTTGTACCGGGCATCCGCCTCGGCTTCCGCGACCGCCTGGGCTTCCGCCACGGCGATCGCCTGGGCCTCGGCCTGCACTTGATAAGCCTCCCATTCTTGAGGGAAGGTTTCGTTGAGATACTCGAAGAACTGTGTGCCGGTGGAGATCGCGCAGGCAATGTGCTGGCTGATCTGGGCGTCGGTGACCCCATGCTCGTAGTCCACGGAATGCTCGGTCATAAGGACCACTTCGTTGACGTCGTTGGCCACCGCGTAAGTCTTGGGCCAAATCGTGTGGATGTTCCACTCGTTGCAGGCCTGAATGGCCTCTCCCAGACGGTCCGTCGACAACGATGCGTACCAGCGGCCCTGGACGCGCAGGTACTCGTCCGACTCGCCTCCGATGAGGAAAAAGAACCCGCCGTGTTCCCAGCCGGCAGCCAGATCGTTGTCCGAATCGTAGGTGTAGATGATTTGGTCGCGTTCCAGTGCGGCAACAATGCGTTCCTGGGAAAGAGGCGCGAGCGAAGCTGCGCCGTCGTTCTCGACGAGGGCCATGATTCTGTCTCCTTTAAAGACGATGCTGATTTCTACTCGACATCGTACGTCCGGGGGCCGCCCCGAGGCGAGCGCCGTCTCGCTCTCGCGGCTCCGGGTGCCCGCTTTCACGGCTTCGGGTGCCCTCTCTCGCGGCTGCGCGCGGCTCGCTCTTGGAACGCAGACAACTTGCAAAAATCCATCGCTGGGGAGCGGTTCCCATTTTCTTATTATGGACATTGAGTTGTGTTAGCGTGGAGAGCATAAAGAGCCGTTCCGCAAGAAGGCCAAGCTGTTGCCATTTCAGTAGTTGCCGCGAGGATGTCACGCACAACGTCCCGCGCTTGCCGTCGATGAAGGCTTGGATCGAGACGGCTAGGACCCTAAAAGGAGATACAGTCATGCGTAAATCACGCTATATTGCGGCAATCATGGCGGTGTGTGCGAGCTTCACGCTCGTGTCATGCAGCAGCGACGCGTCCAACGAAAAGGCCGCGAAAACCAATTCACAGGTCGAGAAGGCCAAATCAGAAGCGGTCGACAATGCGGGGGGACAGCCCGTCTCCTCGAACGCGAAACTCCCCGTCATCGCCTCGCGCAACGCCGGAGACGGCTTGCGAATCGATCTCAACGAGGTGACGACCTCCAGCGCGGCGACGACAGTCGTTTTCACGGCGGTCAACACAAATAAATCCGGCGAGGAGCTATCCGTCGGGGGGCGTTTCGACGACGGCACGCACCAGGTGCCGGTGAACGACAAGGGGCGTACCAAGGACGGGGGGTATCACCTGTGGTACACGACCGACGGCGTGAAACTCATCGAAGGAAAACACGCGAAGGTCTACCGCGCCGCCTATGACGCCTCGGGGGAGTGCCTGTGCTCCACGGACCTTGGCGCACTGTCGATCAAAGGCGGTGAGTCCGTCGTTCTCCAGACGATCTTCGCGGGGCTTCCGAAGGACGTGACGACCGTCGATGTGACGATCCCCGATGCGGGAGTGTTCAAGAAGGTCAAGGTGTCGCGATGAGCGCCCGGCGGTCGGCAGCGTGCAGCGCCCTCCTCGCGATCGGACTTGCCGCGACGGGCTCATTCGGGGCCCGCGCCGCGGCAGACCCGAGCTCGGAATCCTCTGCGAGCCCGTCTGCGAGCGGTCCTAAACAGATTATCGTTCCCCTCGGAGGAAAGAGTTTCAAGAACATGGCGGCGCCGGTCCTTGGCGCGGATGAGCTGAATGCGCCGGTTCTCGTTTACTACGCCCCGATCGGATCGGCCGACGGCGCGGAGACGACGGTGGAAGGCGAGGGGAAGACGACCACCACGCTCTCCTCGGACGTGAACTTCGAGGTCGATTCCGCGAACTTGACCCCGCGGGCGCGCGAGGTGCTCGACGGCCTCGTGTCCAAGTGGCGGAAGAAAAAGCCGAAGGAGATCTCGATCACCGGCCACACCGATTCCGTCGCCGACGACGACCACAACCAGAAGTTGTCCGAGGATCGCGCCAAGGCGGTGCGCAGCTACGTTGCGCCGAAAGTCTCCGGCGTCTCCATCGAGGTTGAGGGAAAGGGGGAGAACGAGCCCGCCGCCTCCGAAACCAACGAGGACGGCTCTCCGAACGAGGCCGGCAAAGCGGCGAATCGCCGTGTAGTCATCGTCTCCAAGTGAGGGGGATATTTTAATCGAGCATCCCTCCTCTCGCAAAGGGGAGGGACATCCCTTCACAAATGGACTCATGAAGAGAGATCATTAAACCAAGGCTGTGGTGAGGGAGTCGAAGCACGCATCTCGACCCTCTTCCCAACGCCGTATATGTCCATACGACGAAGGAGAAACTTCGATGAAGAAAAGGCACCTGACACTGGCCGCGACGCTGTGCGCGGCCTCCATGGTGTTCCCAGGCGGGCCCGCGAACGCGAGCTTGCCCGCAGACGACGGTCATTCCGACGGGGCCGGCACGTGGGGGAGCCTGCTGGAGACCCCTCCCACAAAGGAAAACTTCGAAGGAGCACGCACCTTCGAGTGGGCCGGCCAAAAGTGGTATGCACGCGACACCAGCTGGAAGCCCGGCGGTCCGATGAAGAGCGGCGAGTGGAACAAGGACCAGGCCCACGTCGAAGGCGGCAGCCTCTACCTCTCCGCGAGGCGCAACTACAAAAGTAAGAAGATGGCGGGCTCCGAGGTCGTCAGTTCGCAGACGGTCGGCTATGGCGACTACCACTTCACCTTCGAGGCTGGCACCACCGAATTCGACGAGCACGCCGTCTTCGGCGCCTTCACCTATGACTGGGACGAGCAGGCAAAGGAAGGATTCACCGAAATCGACCTGATCGAAGCGTCGAGGTGGGGCGAAAAGGGCGGCAAGATCCACAACAAGTTCACCTACTATCAGGACAACGGCGGCCGCAAGCACAACATCGACGACCACGTTGTCGCACAAGAAGGCGTCTACAAGTTCCAGGTGGACGTCAAGTGGGAAAAGGGAAAGATCACCTGGAAGCTGTGGGACGGCAACCGCAGCAAGCTCCTCCACAGCGGCAGCCTCACTGAGGGCGTGCCCGTGCCCACGAAGACCACGCGCATGCACCTGAACGCATGGTGCTACGGGCTCAAGGCGGAGAATGAGCAGTCTAAGGATTTCTCCGTCAAGGTCAGCGACTACAAGTACACCCCTGCAAAGTAGATCTCGAACGTAAAGACGTCGGGAACAGAGAATATGCGGCGGGCCAGCGCTTAAAAAGCGCGGGCCCGCCGTTTTGGTCGACAGGGGTCCGCCTCATTCGAGAAGCTCGCCCCCGAAGCGGCAATGGAGGCGGCAATGGCGTAGTATTAGCGGGTATGCGTGCACGCGGTGGAGCGGGTTGCGGACGGGACGGACGACGTCGGCGCCGCGCCCCCGTCGGCGTGCAGTCCACAGACATGTGGAATCGGCATTCCGCGCCGGTTCCGAAAATCGCCCGGGCGGCCGCGGCCGCCCCCTACGCTTGGAGAATTAGTGAAGAGCTCCGTCGAGAATCTCGATCCCACCAAGGTCAAGCTGACCGTTGAGGTGCCGTTCGAGGAGTTCAAGCCCGCCATCGACGCGGCAGCCAAGGAGATCGGCAAGCAGGTCAACATCCCCGGCTTCCGGCGCGGACACATTCCCGCCCGCGTCATTGAAGCCCAGTTCGGGCGCGGCGTCATCGTCGAGGAGGCGGTCAACAGCTCGCTCGACCGCTACTACGGCGCCGCGGTCGAAGAGAATTCGCTTCACCCTATGTCCCGCCCGGAGGTCGATGTCACCGCCGTTCCCGCGGAGAAAGGCTCCACTGAGGATCTCGTCTTCACCGTGACAGTCGAGGTGCGCCCGGAGATCGCCATTCCGGAGCCTTCCTCGTTCACGATCGCCGTCGATCCCGCGGAGGTCACCGAGGACGACGTCGAGGAGCGCCTCACGGCCCTGCGCGAGCGTTTCGGCACCCTCAAGGCGGTTGAGCGCGCAGCGAGAGACGGCGATTACGTCACGGTCGACATGGTTGCGAAGATCGACGACGAGGAGGTCGACTCCGTCTCCGGAGTCTCCTACAAGATCGGCTCGGGCACGATGGTCGACGGCATCGACGGCGCCCTCATCGGCTTGAAAGCAGGGGAGTCCGAGAAGTTCACTACCGAGCTGGCCGGCGGCGAGCACGAGGGCGAGGAAGCCGAAGTGACCGTTGTCGCCCACGAAGTGAAGGAATCCGAGCTTCCGGAGGCCGACGACGACTTCGCCCAGCTCGCCTCCGAGTTCGACACGATCGACGAACTGCGCGAGGATTTGCGCGGCGAGGCTGCGAAGGCCAAGGCCTCCGCCCAGGTTTACGCGGCACGGGACCTTTTGAGCGAGAAGCTGCGCGAAGCGGTCGACTTCCCGCTGCCCGAGGGGGCGCTCGAAGAGGAGGTCGTCCGCCACCTCGAGATGGAGGGCAAGGAGCTCGGCGACGAGCACGAGCCCGAGGCGCGCGCCGAGTCCGAGCGCCTCATGCGCGATCAGCTGCTCCTCGACGTCCTCGTCGAGGGCTTCGCCATCGACATCGAGCAAAACGAGCTCTTCAGCTTCATGGTTCAGCAGGCGCAGGCTTACGGGATGGATCCCAACGAGTTCATCCAGGCCGCCGCTAAGGCGAACCAGGTCAGCTCGTTCGCGGCCGAGCTCGCGCGCGGCAAGGCGCTGATCGCCTACCTCCGCCTCGTCAACGTCGTCGATTCCAACGGCGAGGCGGTCGACGTCGCCGCCGTCGTCGGCGAAGCCCCCGAGGGCCAGCCTACCCCAGCGTTTGGCGAGAAGGTCTCAGCGTTTGGCGAGAAGGCCTCCAAAGCCGCGGAGCCTTTCGATCCTGCGTCGGCTAAGATCGACGACGTGCTCGCTTACGTCGCGACGGCGGACGACGCGGAGAAGGCGCGCATCATCGAGGCTGAGAAGGCGGGCAAGGCGCGCAAGACGCTGCTCGAAAAGCTCGAAGGCTGATCTCTGAAACCATGCGCCTACAGCGAAAAGTCCCCATTCTGCGGTGAATCGGGGGTCGCGACAGGCTATCGTCGAGGGGTAACAACGGCCGGGAACCACCCGGATGAGGAAGGACGACGCGTGAGCACTACGCCCGCTATGAAGGGACAGACGCCGCAGCTCGGCAGTCTGCAGGAGTCGGTTTACACCCGGCTCCTCAAGGAGCGGATCATCTGGCTTGGCGAGGAAGTCCGCGAGGACAACGCGAACATCATCTGCGCCCAGATGCTGCTTTTGGCCGCCGAGGACCCGGAGAAGGACATTTACCTCTACATCAATTCGCCCGGCGGCTCGGTGACCGCAGGCATGGCCATCTACGACACGATGCAGTTCATTCAGCCCGACGTGGTGACGGTGGGCATGGGCATGGCGGCGTCGATGGGGCAGTTCCTGCTGTCGGCGGGGGCGAAGGGCAAGCGGTACATCACGCCCCACGCCCGCGTGCTCTTGCATCAGCCGCTCGGAGGAGCCGGCGGAACGGCCACGGACATTCGCATCAACGCCGATCTCATCTTGCAGATGAAGAGGGAGCTCGCCGAAATCACCGCCGACGCCACGGGAAAGACGCCCGAGCAGGTCATCGAAGACGGCGATCGCGACCATTGGTTCAACGCGCAGGAGGCTCTCGAATACGGTTTCGTCGACCGCATCGTTTCCAGCGCCAATGCCATCGGCGGATCGAACGAGGAATGAGAGCCCAGCGAGGAATGAGGATCGACGGAATGAACAACTCTCCACACTTTTCGGGCTTGGCGCCGGCCATGCCGTCCGCCCGATACGTCCTGCCCAATTTCGAGGAGCGCACGCCTTACGGGTACAAGAGGCAGGATCCGTACGCCAAGCTTTTCGAGGACCGAATCATATTCCTCGGCGTCCAGGTCGATGACGCGTCCGCCGACGACATCATGGCTCAGCTTCTCGTCCTTGAGTCCCAGGACCCCGATTCGCCCATCACGATGTACATCAATTCGCCCGGCGGATCCTTCACGGCGCTGACCGCGATCTACGACACGATGCAGTACATCAAGCCGCAGATTCAGACGGTGTGCCTAGGCCAGGCCGCCTCCGCTGCCGCGGTGCTGTTGGCGGCTGGCTCTCCCGGCAAGCGCCTGGCTCTGCCTAACGCTCGCGTCCTCATTCACCAGCCGGCGATGGAGGGCATGCAGGGGCAGGCCTCGGATATTCAGATCGTCGCCGACGAGATCGATCGCATGCGAGCGTGGCTTGAGGACACGATCTCGAAGCACTCGGGTAAGCCGGTGGAGCAGGTGCGCCGCGACATTGAGCGTGACAAGATTCTCACCGCCCCGCAGGCCGCCGAGTACGGCCTGATCGACCAGGTGCTTGCGTCTCGTAAGGCTCTGTGACCCCGTTGTCGTTGCCGAGGCCGTGGCCTCCCCGCGCCAGATGGTGCGGTGGGTGCCGCGGCCTCGGCGTTAACGCGGCGGAGCGCGTGGTTCGGCCAGGTTCGCGCTCGAGGGGACCGGTGCCGCGGGCGCTCAGGATCTCGCCTTCGCGACGACGCGCCGTAGAAAGTGAAGTGTGAACATTTTGTAACAATGTGCGCGCCTGCGTGGAAAACCGACCCAGGTGCACTAGGTTATTTGCTGGTAGGTGAGACAGCGTCTCCGAATGAACGGAAGTAACTCAACCAAGTGGAGGTCTCGTGGCTCGTCTGACTGATGGCGCGGAGCTGCTTAAGTGCTCCTTCTGTGGGAAGAGCCAGAAGCAGGTGCGTAAGCTCATCGGTGGCTCCGGCGCCTACATCTGCGACGAGTGCATCGAGCTGTGCAACGAGATCATCGAGGAGGAGCTCGGCGCGCAACAGTCGTTGGCCTCGGCGACGCCGCTTCCTAAGCCTCGCGAGATTAACGAGTTCCTTAACACCTGGGTGATCGGTCAGGATCGAGCGAAGCGCGCGTTGTCCGTGGCCGTGTACAACCACTACAAGCGGGTGCGCTCGCGCGAAGCGGGCAACAACGAGGACATGCTGGGCACCAAGTCCAACATCTTGCTGCTGGGTCCCACGGGCACGGGCAAGACCCACCTGGCGCGCTGCCTTGCCCGCCTGCTTGACGTTCCCTTCGCGATCGTGGACGCGACCGCGCTGACCGAGGCGGGCTACGTCGGAGAGGACGTGGAGAATATCTTGCTGCGCCTCATCCAGGAGGCGGACGGCGACATCAAGAAGGCGGAGAAGGGCATCATCTACGTCGACGAGATCGACAAGATCGGACGCAAGGCCGAGAACGCCTCCATCACCCGCGACGTGTCGGGCGAGGGTGTGCAGCAGGCACTACTCAAGATCATCGAGGGAACCGTCGCCTCCGTGCCGCCAACGGGCGGACGCAAGCACCCGCACCAGCAGTTCCTGGAGATCGACACCTCCGGAATCCTGTTCATCGCGGCCGGGGCCTTCGCGGGAATTGAGGACATCGTCAAGGCCCGGCTGGGCCGCCGATCCACGGGCTTCGGCTCCGAACTGAAGAGCGCCTCGGAGATGGGCGACCTCTACGAGGCGGTCAGCGCCGAGGACCTGCACAAGTTCGGCATGATTCCCGAGTTTATCGGCCGCCTGCCTATCCTGACCTCCACGAAGGAGCTGACGGAGGAGGACCTGGTTCGCGTCCTGACCGAGCCGTCGAACTCGCTCGTGCGCCAGTATCAGCACCTCTTCGAGCTGGACGACATGGACCTGGAGTTCACCCACGAGGCGCTCCTGGCGATCGCCGAGCGGGCGAACGAGCGCAAGACGGGGGCTCGAGGCCTGTCGTCGATCATGGAGCAAACCCTCTCCGATCTCATGTTCGATCTGCCCAGCCGCGACGACGTCGCCAGAGTCGTCGTCACGCGCGACCTGGTCGAGGGGCGCGGCGAGGCGGAGCTGTACCCCGAACGCTCTTCGGAAGGAAAGCGCAGCGCCTGAGTCCTCCCGCTAGACTGGGTACCAGTCGAGACGCTTTGGAGGATGCGATGCAGGAGATCGACGAGGCCGGGGTGGCCGGTTCCGCCGACCGTGGGGTCGGCGGCGTTCCCGCCGAGTTGGCGCAGGCTCGCGTCACGATCGACAACATCGACGCCGCGCTGGTGCACATTCTGGCTGAGCGTTTCCGCTGCACCCAGCGCGTCGGGCACATTAAGGCACGGCTGGATCTGCCGCCCGCCGATCCGGCCCGCGAGGCTCGCCAGGTCGAGCGCCTGCGCTCCCTGGCCGCCTCGTCGGGACTTGACCCCGACTTCGCGGAGAAGTTCCTGGGCTTCATGGTCCGCGAGGTGATCCGCCACCACGAGGACATCAAGGCCGAGTACGAGGAGGGCTCGCGCCCCTAGGCCGCGGGTGAACCCTCCAATTGCTGCGTTCATCCCCCGGCGCGCCCAGCCCGTGTTGGTCCGAGGCAGGGCAAACGAGCTCGGCTGCGCTTCGTAGGCCTCACGCGGGCGTTCCCCCCATTGATCGTTACGTCGCTGGGGAGCGCCCCCTCGCCGGGGCGGCGGGACAGCTATTTCTCTGACGCTCGCGAGTGCTTACGTGAGCGTTCCCGAGCCTCGTCGACTTCGCGCCGCGCTTGTCTGACGAAATTCTGCGCGGCCTCACCGATAGTTTTCAGGTAGCTTTCAGGAATGTGATCTGTAATCTATTCAGGCAGTGAGAACCACAGCCATTGAGCAAATCTTCAAGGAGAATTTGATGAAGAATCGCGCACAGACACGCACGCTTGCCGTCATCGCCCTCACCCTGGCGGCGACACTCGGCGCATGCGGATCGACCGGCACCCCCAGCTCGTCCAGTTCGTCCGGTGCAAACGGTTCGTCCGCCTCGAATGCGGCAAGCAACGACCCCAACCTGGTCTTCGCTCAGTGCATGCGCGATAAGGGCTTCGATGTTCCCGACACCGGCCTGACGCCCGAGAACCTGAAAGACACTTCCGACGCCTTCAACTCCGCGCTCAACGAGTGCATGACGAAGGTATCGAACCTGACGGGCAGCGATACTGCCGCCAATGACCCGGCTGCGCGTGAGACCATGATCAAGGGAGCCGAGTGTCTGCGAGGCCTCGGCTACGACGTGAAGGACCCCGATGCGAGCGGTGGACTTAACCTGAAGGACATCCCCCAGGAAGACATCAACAAGTGCATCAAGCAGACCGGAGGCACCAAGTGAGCCGAGTCCGATCCCCGCGTGCGCTCGCGGCAGTCGCACTGATTGCCGTCGGAGCACTCACCCTGTCCGCATGCTCGGGCTCGAAGGCCGACGCCGAGGCTCCCCAGTCCTTCAGCGGTGCCACCGCGACGATCACTAAGGGCGATCTGGTGGGAGAGACCACCGTCCAGGGATCCCTCCACTACGCCGACTCCTACACGCTCAAGAGCGCCTTCGAGGGGGTTGTCACCGCCCTGCCCACCCCCGGCACGACCCTCACCCAGGGATCGCACGTCTACACGGTCGGAGGCAACAACACCTACCTGCTCCACGGCGCCACCCCCGCCTGGCGCAGCTTCGAGGAGGGCATGAGCGACGGTGAGGATGTAACCCAGCTCGAGACCTCGCTGGCCGCGCTCGGCTACTTCGGGGCCACCCCCAACGCCCACTTCGACTGGAACACGATCGCCGCGATCAAGCGTTGGCAGAAGGCCCTCGGGCTGCCGCAGAACGGCACGCTGCCGCTCGGAACCGTCCTCTTCGCGCCTGAAGACCTGCGAATCGGTGCCCTAAAGTCCAGGGTGGGCGACACCGCCACGACCGAGAAGGATCTGTTCACGGCCTCGTCCTCACGGCAGGTCATCTCGGCGAACCTGAAGCTCTCCGACCAGGCCCTCGGGGTCGTGGGAAACTCGGTGACCGTCCGTCTGCCCGGTTCGGCGACGACCACCACGGGAACGATTACCTCCGTCGAGCCTCCGCGCGAGAAGGCCTCCGAGGAGGGCGGCAAGGAGGGCAGCAAGGAGACCAGCAAGGAACGGATCATCCCGATTACCGTCACCCCCGATGACACATCTGCTCTTGAAGGATTGCAGGAGGCCTCCGTTTCCCTGGGCTTGACCTCTGAGACCCGCAAGGGTGTCCTGTCCGTGCCCCTCGGCGCGCTTGTGGCGCTCAGCTCCGACCAGTTCGGCGTTGAGATCGTGGACGACGCCGGCCAGGTACGTCGGGTCCCCGTCACCGTCGGCCTGTTCGCGGGAGACCGCGTCGAAGTGAGCGGTGACGACATCGCCGAAGGCCAACGCGTGGTGGTGCCCAACCGATGAGTCCGATTCTGCAACTGACCGACGTGCACCGGTCCTTTGGTTCACCTCCCGTGCACGCCTGCAACGGAGTCTCCCTGAGCGTCGACGAGGGCGAGTTCGTCGCCATCGTCGGGCCCTCGGGCTCCGGGAAATCGACCCTGCTGAACCTGATTGGAACGCTGGACCGGCCCACCTCGGGTAGCGTGTGCATCAACGGCACCGACGTGTCCTCCCTGAGAGACACCGAGCTGTCCGGAGTGCGTTCCTCCCTCATCGGCTTCGTTTTCCAGCAGTTTCACCTTACGGCTGGGGTCTGCGCCCTCGACAACGTCGCGGACGGGCTGCTCTACCGGGGTGTGCCTCGAGCGAAGCGCCGCGAGGCGGCGCGCGAGGCGCTGACCCGCGTGGGGCTGGGACACCGAATGGACCACAAGCCCCACCAGATGTCGGGCGGCGAACGCCAGCGCGTCGCTATCGCCAGGGCCATCATCGGTCACCCGGCACTGCTACTCGCCGACGAACCCACCGGCAACCTGGACTCCCGCTCGGGAGCATCCATCGTGAAGCTCCTCAGCGAGCTTAACGATGCCGGAACCACCATCATCGTGATCACCCACGACAACGAACTCGCGGCCTCGCTGCCGCGTCAGATCGCCATCCGCGATGGCGAAATCGTGTCCGACTCTGCGCACCCGGGAGGTAGCCGTGACGAGTAGGAAGAACTCGAGCGCCGGCCGCTCCGCGCTGCGCGCCTCCGACGTTGGCCGCCTCGGGCTGACGGGTCTGCGCGCCCGCCCCATGCGAGCCGTCCTGTCCGCCCTGGGCATCGCAATCGGTATCGCGGCGATGGTCGGCGTCGTCGGAGTGTCCGCATCCTCCCAGGCCCGGCTCCAGGAGCAACTGCGGGCACTGGGCACGAACATGCTGACCGCGCGCAGTGGCGCCGACCTGAGTGGCCAGGACCTGATCCTGCCCGAGGACTCGGTGGGACGCACCCGCATGATCCCGGGCGTGACCGACGCGGCTTCCACGTCGACGCTCAGCGGCGTCTCCGTGTACCGCTCGCGCCTGTCCGACCCGAACGCGACCGGCGGCACCCTGACGATGGCGGCCGACACGAACCTGCTTAAGGTCGTCTCGGGCACCATGAAGAGGGGTGTGTGGCTCAACGAAGCCACCGAGCACTACCCGGGCGTCGTCCTGGGATCGAAGGCCGCCCAGCTGCTCGGTGTCGTAGAACCCGGAACCCAGGTGTGGCTGGGAGGCACGTCCTTCACGGTTCTCGGCATCATGGCCCCCGCGCCGCTTGCCGAGGAACTCGACAACGCCGCGCTGATCGGCGTTCCCGTAGCCCAGACGCTGTTCAACGCGGGCAAGACACCTACGACGATCTACGAGCGCTCCACCGAGGACCAGGTCGAGAACGTGCGTTCCCTGCTTGGCCCCACCCTGGCGCCCCAGGGAGCGACCGGTCTGAAGGTCTCGCGCCCCTCGGACGCACTCGCCGCCCAGAACGCGGCGGACCAGACGCTGACTACCCTGCTCGCCGGCGTCGGTTCGATCGCCCTGCTGGTCGGTGGCATCGGTGTGGCGAACACGATGATCATCTCGGTCCTGGAGCGCCGTAAGGAGATCGGCCTGCGCCGATCCCTGGGCGCCAAGCGCGGTCACATCACCGTCCAGTTCCTGGCCGAAGCGCTGCTGCTGTCCTTCCTCGGTGGCCTCGCCGGGTGCCTCATCGGCGCGGGTGTGACCTGGGGAATGTGCATTGCCTACGGATGGCCTCCCACCCTGCACTGGTGGGTCATCGCCGCTGGCCTGGGCTCCACGCTCCTCATCGGCGCCGTCGCCGGGCTCTACCCTGCGATCCGAGCGGCCCGCACCCCACCCACCGCGGCCCTCGCCTCCCAGTAGGCGCCGCGAGGCCCGCACCGCTGGGCTTCGAGAACACGAACGGCCGTGGCCGACTCGCCACCCCCTGTCTGACGCGGGGGAGCGCGAGCCGGCCACGGCCTCGTCGATGCGTGGGCTAGTCCTGGACCGGGCCACCGTAGATTTCGTCGATGACGGAGGCGAGACGGGCCGTGGCCTCGGCGCGCTTGACCTTCAGGGAGGGGGTGAGCAGGCCGTTGGCCTCCGTGAAGTCGGTGGTCAGGACCTTGATCTTGCGGATCGACTCGGCGCGCGAGACGTGCTCATTCGCGGAGGCTACCGCCTTTTCCAGGGAGGCGAGCACCTCGACGTTCGAGGCCGCCTCCGCCACGCTCGTCGGGGGCAGCGAGTGCGCGGCAAGCCAGTCGGGCAGCATCTCCGCGTCCAGCGTGATCAGCGCGGCCACGAACGGGCGCTGGTCGCCCACGACGAGGACCTGGGAGATGAGCGGGTGGGAGCGCATCGGGTTCTCCAGGGCTGCGGGGGCCACGTTCTTTCCCCCCGCGGTCACGATGATGTCCTTGGCGCGGCCCGTGATCGTCACGTAGCCGTCGCGGTCCAGCGAGCCGAGGTCTCCCGTGCGGAACCAGCCGTCCTCGGTGAAGCAGGCGGCCGTGGCCCCGGGGTCGTTGTGGTAGCGCTGGAAGACGCTGGGGCCTTTCAGGAGGATCTCGCCCTCGTCGCTGATCTTGAAGGACATGGGAGGCAGGGCCGGGCCGACCGTGCCGATCTTCGACAGGCGAGGCGTGTTCACCGAGACCGGGCCGACCGTCTCGGTCAGGCCGTAGCCCTCCAGTACCGGGATGCCGACGCCGCGGTAGAAGTGGGCGAGCCACGTGGCGAGCGGCGCGCCGCCCGACACGATGTAGTCGGCGTTGCCGCCCACCAGGCGGATGATCTGCTGGTAGACGAGCCTGTCGGCCAGCGCGTGCTGGGCCTTGAGGGACACCGAGGGGCCCTCGTCGGTGTCGAGGGCGCGCGAGTATGCGATCGCGACCTTTGCCGCCCAGCGGAAGACCTTGCGCTTGGGGCCGCGCGCCTTCGTGTCCGCCGAGTTGTAGATCTTCTCCAGGACGCGCGGGACCACCAGGAGGTAGCTTGGCTTGAAGGATGCCAGGTCAGGCAGGAGGTTCTTGATGTTGGGCGCGTGACCTAGAACCCCGTTGCCGCTGATCTGGAAGACCTGCAGGAAGCGCGCGAACACGTGCGCGAGGGGCAGGAAGAGGAGGAGGCGCGAGTTCTTTCGCGCCGCGATCTCCGGCATCCAGGCGTGGGCGTTGAGGCACAGATTCGTGAAGTTCTCGTGGGACAGGACCGTGCCCTTGGGGGTGCCCGTCGTGCCCGAAGTGTAGACGATGGTCGCGATGTCGTCCTTGGTGAGCGCCTCGGAGCGGGCGACGACGCGCTCGCGGGGCGTGGTCGCGCCCTCCGCGATGAGGGTGTCGATGGCCTCGGAGTCCAGGGAGAGGACCTCCGTGCCTGCGCGGTTCTCGCGCTCGGCGGCGGCGCGCACGATCTCGGCCATGGACACGGTCTCCGTGACGATGAGGTTGACGTCGGCGTCGGAGAGGACGTGGGCTACCTGGTCGATGGAGCTGGTCTCGTAGATGGGGACCGGGACGAGGGCGGCCGCCCAGCACGCGAAGTCCAGGAGCGTCCACTCGTAGCGGGTGCGGCTCATGATGGCGACGCGGTCCCCGGGTGCCAGGCCGCGCGCCATGAGGCCGGCGGCGACGGATTGGACCTCGTCGTAGAACTCTCGGGCGCTGATCGGGCGCCACGTGTCGCCGATGCCGATCTTGCGCAGGATGAGGGGCCGCGTCGGGCCACGCTGGACTCGTTCCTTGAGGAGGTGCGGGATCGTCGTGTGCTCGTCGATGCGCACGAGGACGGGGGCGTGCCACTCAAGGGCCTGGACGTCCTCCTTGGCGGCCTCGCCCTGGGCGGAGCTGGCGGCGTTAGGCGCGGAACCGCCTCGTGGCTCGGGCGTATCCGGGGCGTTCGGGGACGAGGCATGGGTGTTCTTCGTGGACATGCGTGCTTCCTGGTGGCTTGGTTGCGCGCCGCGGGGCCCGTGAGGGCGTGGCGCACTCGTTGTTACCCGCTATCCTACGCTCCCGTAGGGTGGGGGAGAAGTGCCCGTCTCATGGCTCCGCTGGGTCCCGTCTGTCGGTGGAAGAGCCCTCATTCCTCGCCGCTGTGTTGCCTTCGGGTTCTGGGGCGGTTGTGCGTGCCCCGGGTGCTTGAGGCGCCCTGCCGTCGGCGGGGTGGCTGCTTGGGAGGATCGGGCAGTGGTGTGAGGCGGCGGGTATCGCGGGAGGGCCTTGTCGCGGGGATTGACCTGCGAGGATCGTGGCCTGATCCACCGCGACGTCACGGACGATGCGAAGCCTGCGGAGACTTGATGGAGTCGACGCGCTGCGTCGCCCACCCGGAACGGCCGAATGCCGACACGTATTGTTTCTTATACCACTTGGATACTTGCTATCCATGGGAGTTAGTAGCACAATTCGTAGGTACTTCCCACGCATGAAAGGCTCCTGCGATGTCCAATCCGAACACTGGTGGCCTGCCGGGGCAGTATCCCGGTCAAGTGCCGCCGCCGCCCGCTCCTCCCCAGTACCAGAGTCAAGCTCCGCTTCCTCCTGCGAACATGAACCAGCCTCCGGGGCAGGTTCCCGCGCAGCCGGCAATGAATCAGTTCGCAGGTCAGGTTCCACAACCCGCCGGCAATCGCAACAAGCCAATGGCGCTGATCGCCATGATCGTTGTCGCCGCCCTGGTCGTGATCGGCGGTGGAGCCTTTGCGCTCACCCGCGTGTTTGCGTTCTCGGGTGGTTACGCCACCCCCGATGATCTCGCTGAGAGCATCGAGACCGCTGTCGAAACGAACTCGCTGGTGTCACTTGCGAACGCCCTTCCTCCTTCGGAGATCGCTGCCGCGATGACGTGGCAGCGGGACTACGAGGCGGACGGCCGGGCCGACTGGTCGAAGATGACGAGTCCAGAAGCGCTTGAGGACTACATCAACGAGATCAACATCGATGTCACCAGGATCGATTCCAAGGTCGCTAAGAAGTCGGATTCGGTGGCCATTATAACGCTGTCTGACTGGGACGGCCACATGTACATGAAGCTGGAGCTGGTCGAGAAGCTCCGCGAGCGTTACGAGGAAGCCAAGGGGACAGCCCTGACCTCGAACGAGCAGGACTTCTTCGACACGCTGAAGGAAGAGCTTACGTACACGAGCTCCTTGTCCACCGATATGCTCAACGCTTTCCCCGACAGGGAGATTCGCCTCGTTGCCGTAAATGAGGGCGGCAGATGGTACGTCTCGCCCTCAATGACGGCGGCTGAGTACAACTTCCGGAGCGACTACGACGGTGATTCCGAGCCAAACTACGGTGCCGACTTCGACGACGTTGAGGGTGCTTCGTCCCCCGAAGAAGCCGTTTCCGGCATGGTTGACGCCCTCTTCGATGGGGCGAGCATGGGGAGCAAGGAGTTCTACCGTTTCCTCGACCTACCCGAGCGCCGCATCGCGGCTGTGTACGGGCAGAGTGGCCAGCTGCCGATAAGCTCGAGAAGCAGCGGGAGATCAACGGATCCCGGCGTTCAAGTCGATTGGGGTCTGAGCTCGACGAAAGTCAGCGGCGGAGCCGTCGTCAACTTCGGAACGACATCCATCACTGCGGGCGCGTTCACTCTCCGGTTTAACGGCGATACCCTCACGTACAGCTATCCCACCCTCGGCTTTGGCGCGTCCTCTGGGACGAACACTCATACCGTGCGCTACACGGAAGGCCTGGTCAACCCCGAACGCCTGGGCATCTTCACCGTCAAGGATTCCAGCGGCTGGCACGTATCATATGTCCGCACCTACGGCAACCTTGCTCTGCTAGCCGCAACCGACGACGCAGTCGACGAAGCCGTCAGTGGGTTCGCAAGCTTGGGAGGCCGCGGCGTCGACCTGCCCACAGGCGAACTGCGTGACCTTGCGCATTCCGTGAAGCCGGTCGGCGCGTGGGTCGTCATCGTCTGGAACTTCGCCAAGGACTTCGACTAGCGCACCGACGCGCGAGGGGGTGGGAGCCGATCGGACTCCCACCCCCTCGCGCGTCGGTTGGCTCCGCGCAGTCGCGGGCGTCGTTGGGCGTGACGACGCCCGTGGCTCAGCGCATCTCGAGCTGTTCGTCCTCGGTGTGCTCTGCCTCCGGCATTGCCTGGATGCGCTTGAGGGCGTTCTGTAGCCAGGCATTGTCGTCTTTGGCGCGCGGTGTAACGACGGGTGGTGCTTCGCCCGCCGCCACGGCTTCGGCCGCAACTCGTTCGTGTTCTTTGGGGCGCCAGAAGGAGGTGGTCTCGAGCTTGTCTCCGAGCTGTCGGTCGATGAAGGCTGCGGCGAGTTCGTGGTCGAAGAGCTTGGCCCACGGCTGGCGCGCAAACATCTTGCCGATGTCTGTGCCGCGCTCACGCATGGCCTATTCGAGGCGGATTGTGGTGGCGTGTTCGGGCGCCATCGCCATGTGTTTGGAGGCAGCAGAAAACCCGATGATGTAGGTACCGTGATGGGTGAACATCGGCTGGTTCCACGCGATGCGCAGCTCCAGCTCCGGGAAGGTGAGCCCCACCCACACCAACACCGGCCACAACGAACTACTTCACCAAGAACCGTTGCAACCACCACAAGAACCTAGACCATCCGCGCGCGGTTGTCGGCGTCAAAATCGTATCGAGGTACTCATCCAGCGTTAGGATAACCTTACCCTTGCTAACCCTTACTTGCTTGCGATAACAGCAAGTTACGCCTGAAGGTGGATATGAACCGGTGTACGTGACATTCAAGAATCAGACGTAAACGGGGCAAGCAGTAAACGAAGCAAAAGCTCTCGGGATGATGCCAGCAATGTTTGCGTTTGCGCTAGCAATGTTATGCTAGGAAACCTGTGGGGATTGCTGGAATTTCCCAACGAGTTGGTCTTGCTCGAGAATGATCGTTGCGCGAAGTTAGCAACCGCCTTAAGATTCAACGTTTCAACATGCAAACAATGGTCCACAGAGGTCGTGGCCACAGGCGTAGAAACAACTCATTCGAACCGATGAACGTAAGAGTCGCCGATCGCAACAAGCAATCGAAGCAGAGTAGCGGCAGGCGGGCAAATCAATGACTGATTGATCCCTCAAGGCTGAAAGGGTTACAATGCGATGAGCGCCAAGGTTGTCGACCTCTGCTCTGATCCTCCAATTAGACTGTGGTGTCCCATGTTCAACTCGGACAAGTATAACCGCACCTCTTTGTGTTGAACGGATGTAAAACGGTGAAGCTGTGGAAGATGAACTGTGTGTAGTCAAACAGTAATGCGGCTCTAATCTAAATGTCCATCGTGCGGCTTTAGTGTGCTGGCCCTATGTGTCTGGTGGTAGCTTACTCTGCTTGTGGAGACACTGCGGCTGGGGTAATATGTTGAGTGTTCACTTCTAGATGGTTTAAGGAGGAAATTGTGGAGTTTGCGAAAAATCGGGCTTCTAATATTCGACCGAGTGATATTGACAGACTGATGTCGAGAGTTGCAAAAAGGAAGGTTGGTGCCCCTTATCTGTTCGAAATAAGGTTGGAGAAGATTCGGCGTTATGTTGATGCGAGAATTAGGTTTGACTTTCCTGTTACGGCGTTGATTGGAACCAATGGGGGTGGGAAGAGTACTGTTCTTGGTGCTGCAGGACTGCTGTATAGATCTATTAAACCGCGAACGTTCTTTGCAAAAAGTGGAGAGTATGATCCGTCTATGCAGGATTGGTCTCTTTCTTATGAGCATTGGGACATAAAGGGGGATTCGATCAAATGTAAAGCGCGCTATCCAAAGAAGAAATGGGAGCGAGATCAGATTGATCGACCTGTGGTTTTGCTCGGTGTTAGTCGCACGTTGCCGGCTACAGAAAGAAAGCGGCTGACTGGTGCTATTTCAAACTCCTTTAAGGGAGTTGCGGAAAGTCCTCTATCGGTCGGTGCGCAGAAAAATGTAGAGAAAATTCTTGGCCGTGATATATCGTCATATATTACCGTTGATATTGATGCTTCAGGCCAGGAGGATAAGCGCTTCTTTGCCTCGCAGTCAAATCGTGGGGGCAGGTATTCTGAGTTTCATTTCGGCGCTGGAGAGGCAAGTATTATTCGAATTGTTCAGCGTCTTGAGGACTCGGAGCGAGGGACACTTGTTCTGATTGAGGAAATCGAGAATGGCTTACATCCGGTTGCAACTCGTCTGCTTGTGGATTATTTGATCGATGTTGCTGATCGCAAAGCGTTGCAGATTATCTTCACAACACATTCTGATTCTGCGATAGCGGGTCTTCCGGATGATGCAATCTGGGCATGTGTTGACGGCAAACTGTCGCAGGGTAGGCTTCAGGTATCAGCGCTGCGTGCGCTCACAGGCGAAGTGAAGATCGGTGCTGCCTTGTTCGTTGAGGATGAGTTCAGTGAAATGATGTTAGAGAGTGCGATTAGAGCGTACCGTGCGAGACATAAGCGCTTTTCTCTGGAAGGTGTTGGCATTTATCATGTCGGGGGTGCTCAGCGTGTCATCGATATTGTCAAGCATCATAATCTTGATCCCTCTATTCGGTCTGGATGTGACGTGGCGGCGCCTTCCCCGTGTGGTTCTACCACAGAGCTACGATTTCCGGCCGTTGCTGTTCTCGATGGGGATTGTCGAAATGAGGAGCAGTTTAGGAATCTTGATAACACGTTTTTTCTCCCGGGCAGAGTGCCAGAAGTTCATGTGTATGAGGCTATCGATGATCGATTTGAGAGCGTGTCGAAAGTTCTGATGAAAAAGCTCGATGTTGTCGGTGTCTCAGAAAGTGAGTTTGTTGAATCCGTTCGTAGAGTTCATTCTCTGTGTCGTGACATGCATGTCCTGTTCAGTGCGATTGGTGATCAGTTTGACTTTCTTTCTGAGTATGATGTGAGAAAGGCGTTTCTGCAAGTATGGTGTGCGCACTGTCCTGAGGAAGTAGATGAACTAGTCGGTCCGCTTGTTCGTTACTTTCCTGGCTACGTGTCTAGTGATGATCCTGTTAGTTGTTAGTATTGTGTCGAGTCTGGTTCGTGTTTATTTTGATGGGAGGGGAGCGTTTGAGTTGACGGTATTCTGTGTTGCTTCCTTGAGCGGTCGTTCTGTGTCGCGCGTTTGTTAGTTAAGGGTTCTTAGTCTTTAGAGAGGCAGGACCCTACTACCTCGTGGCTTGATGTTGGATAGGAACTCGAAGAAGCTACAGTATAGGTGTGGGGTCCGAGTGCTATTTCTCTGGACCCTACACCTTGTGTCGGTGCGTTAAGCTCAGCCCTTGTGCTTGGCCGGTGCCTCGCCCAGCTCGAAGGAGTCGACGACAGCCTCGGTGGCCTCGGCGACGTCGGAGGCGGCCACGCTCAGGGCTCCGACTGCGATGAGGAGCAAGGCGGCGATGGCGGCGCCAATACCGACGAGCAGACCCAAGTCGTCCAACCCGCCCGAACTCGTCAGATCAACACGGGTGAAGGCAAAGCTCGGATAAGTCGGGGCACATCTTTAGTCGGCTGTGTGGTAACACCAACCATCGGAAGGCCCAGCCCCATATCCGCCACCTGTCCCAGGACGGTAATCTGCTAGTGCTTCGAAGCGGGCAAGATTCAGGAGAGCCATGGGCAGACGCGGGCAACGGCGTCCACGAGCGCCTCATTCAGGGCGATCCACGCCGGGAGGCGACAGAGCGCGGAACCGTCCGCTGTGTCAAGGTCGGCAAGGATACGGGCTCTTTGAACCGAGAACACTCCAATGGGCAGAAGCCTGCCAGCGGGCTCGTCGCGACTGAGGAGGCGGCGGAGAAGACTCTTGGGGTCGCGGTAGGCCTCAAGGGTTTTCTCGGATACTGACTCCTCTCGCCGCAACCAGGCACGGCAATCCTCATCACCGAATAGCGATGCCAGAGCCCAAGTCTCGGTCATTGTTACTGGTACTACGGGAACAACCGGCGTGATCGTGGCGTCTTGAACTGAATCCACGGCGTCCCTGATCTCCTTCAGGCGTGCCTCAATGCCTGCATTATCCGCGTCGCGATGGATGAAGATCAGATCGTAGAGCCCCGCATCATTTGCTTGTAGTGCTAGGAGCTTCTCGCGAACTGAGCCCTTCAAGTCGAGGCGCGCGTTGACCGAAGCGGGCTCGGACGTCAACCGGGTGAGCAGGAGCTCCAACACGTTGGTCAGTGCCGCATCCGAAGAGCCCTCGCACAAGAGGCAGCAGTACCATTCACTCATCTTCGTCGCCGATCGACTTGTCCGGGTTCTCAAGGAACGCCGCGATCTCGCCACGCGAGACGGGACGGGCTCCCGTGCTGTCCTCAGGTTTGGTCCTGGCCCTCCAAGTGCCGGGCAGTGGGTGAAAACCGACGCTGCGCAGGATGCCTCCCTGGCCGTCGGGAATCGACTTTCCGACGGCGCACAGGATGTCATCGTCTTTCGTGGCTTGGACGAAGTAGGGGGAATGGGTGTTGACAATGACCTGTCGGGCCGAGTGCTCCGTAGGATCGGAAATCCCCCGCAGGAGCCGGTGCATGTCAGCGATCTTGGATGGGTGGATACCATTCTCAGGCTCTTCCATGCACAGCATTCCGAAATAGTCGTGAGACACCTTCATCGCGGACAGGGCGAGGAAGCGAAGGGTGCCGTCAGAGAGCGACCGCGCGGGCAGCTCTGGCGTGGCCCCGATCTTGGCGCGCAGCTCGAGCGTGTCGCGGGCACGGTCCTGAACGACATGCAGATCTCGTATGTCCACAAGCGCTCCGATCGCGTCGCGAACGCGGTTCATGACGTTACTGTCGTCCCCCTCTTGGAGTTGCTGGCGGAACAGCGAGGAGGGGATGTGGGCGCCTGTGGCGGAAATGGGGCGGGCCTCGACCACATCATCGGGGGCGCGCATCGCGCTCGGTTCCAGGGCGACGAATCGCCAGGAGCACATCTCCGCCTGCGCGGCAAGGATAATCGGGTTCTCGGCCGACGCGGTCGCGGACAGCACTGTTCGTTGTGCGTTGTTCGCGGCGATCTTCCTGGGTCGGCCCCTGCTTCCGTTCTGGATCTGGATGATTGTGTTGCCGTTCTCCTCGGTGGTGGATAGCGGGAAGAACTTGTGGGCTCCGTGTACGAACCTCTTCACGTAGGCTGTGGACTCCGGAAAGCGGAGATGATCCTTCGGGTATTGGACTGGCGAAAGCTGTTCGTTGACCAGCCTCAATTGCAGGCCCGTTGAGAGGGAGGCCCCCTTTTCAGCGGCAATCTCGACGTCGTAGCGCACGAACGTGCGTTCGGGTTCGACTTGTTGACTGAACTCGTCGAGAACAGGGGAGGGGAGGATCATTTCCGCTGCTAAACGGAGGTTCTCGTGGCCCTGGATCACGCGGGTAGAGAACAGGGAGGAGATGTCCGATCGCTGCTGGGGCGTGGGTCTGATGAGTGTGCAGGCTTCGAGGAAGTTGTGGTCACTCAGCAGGGACAGGAATTCGATTGCGTCGAAGAGGTTTGATTTCCCCACCGAGTTCGGCCCCGCGATGCAGGTGAATGGGCCGAAGTCAACAGAGACATTCTCAAGGTTCTTGAATCCGGAGACTTCGAAACGGGTGAGCATGTCTTTACCTTCAATAGGCGACGCCAGAATCTAGTTAAGTTATATCATAATGCGCCCGGAACGTGACGGGTACGGCTCCGGAACAAGGCCGTGCCCCGGGCCCAGCGGCCCGGGGCACGCACCCGCCAAAGAGCGCAGCCGCTGCTAAGGGGTCACCCCTTCTTGCGCTTGGCAGGGGCCTCGCCCAGTTCGAAGGACTCGACGACGGCCTCGGTGGCCTCAGCATCGTCGGAGGCGGCCACGGTCAGGGCGCCCACCGCCTTCGACGCGGCCTCCAGGTCGCCCTTCACGGACTCCAGAGCCTCCACCTGAGCCTGCGGGGCGCGCACCGTCACCGCCAGGAACGGGGTGCGAGGCGACACCTTCGCCTCAGACTTCACGCGGCGCAGCGCGATCAGCGCAGAAGACGCCGCCTCGAGCACCGACGGATCGCCCTGGGCGCCGGCCAGATCCGAGGAAACCGGCCACTGCGAGGTGTGGACGCTGCCCTCGCGGTACCAACTCCACACCTCCTCTGTCACGTAGGGCAGGAACGGGGCAAGCAAACGCACCACGTTATCAATCACGATCGCCAGGGCCGCACGCGCGGACGCGGCCGAGGCCTCGTCCCACGCGCCATCACGGTTGTAGGCGCGTTCCTTGACCAGCTCCAGGTAATCGTCGCAGAACGTCCAGAAGAACGACTCCGTGACCTCCAGCGCGCGAGAGTGCTCGTAAGACGCCAGCGCAGCCGAGGCCTCGTCGATGACGGAGGCCAGCGCCGCCAGCACCGAACGATCCAGCGGCACCGTCACAAGTGCCGGATCTAGATCGATCGCCGCGCCCTCGCCGCCCATCGTGAGGGCAAACTTCGAGGCGTTGAGCACCTTGATCGCCAGGCGGCGACCAATCTTCATCTGCTGCTCGTCAAACGCCGCGTCCAAGCCCAGGCGAGCCGACGCCGCCCAGTAACGCACCGCGTCCGACCCGTACTTCTCCAGGATGCCCATCGGGGTCACCACGTTGCCCTTAGACTTGGACATCTTCTTGTGGTCCGAATCCAGGATCCAACCCGACAGGCCCGCGTGCTTCCACGGCAGCGCGCCGAACTCGAGGTTCGCGCGAACGACGGTCGAGAATAGCCACGTGCGGATAATGTCCTGGCCCTGCGGACGCAGATCCATCGGATACGTGCGGGCAAACAGGTCCTCGTCATCCAGCCAGCCGCACGCCAGCTGCGGGGACAGGGAGGAGGTCGCCCACGTGTCCATAATGTCCAGCTCGCCCACGAAGCCGCCGGCCACGCCGCGCTGCTCCTCCGTGAAACCCTCCGGCACGTCGGTCGACGGGTCGACGGGCAGGGAGGCCTCCGACGGGGTGATGATGTCGTCGTAGTTCACGTCGCCGTTGGCATCCACGCGGTACCACAGCGGGAAGGGCACGCCGAAGAAGCGCTGACGCGAGACCAGCCAGTCGCCCTTGAGGCCCTTGACCCAGTTCTCGTAGCGCACACGCATGAAATCCGGGTGGAAGTCCAGCTCGCGGCCCCGACCGATCAGCTCCTCGTTCAGATCCTTACCCGACGCCGGGTTCTCCCACGCGCGGCCGCCGTTACGGATGTACCACTGGCGCGAAGTCACGATCTCCAGCGGCTTGTCGCCCTTCTCGAAGAAGTTCGTCTGACGCATCGTCTTCGTCGGCTCGCCCTTCAGCTCGCCCGACTCGCGCAGCGCGGCCACCACGGCCTCGCGCGCGGAGAACGTCGTCTTGCCGCAGATCTGCGCGAAAGCCTCGCGGCCCGCCTCCGTCGTGATCCACTCAGGCACCTCGGTGACGATGCGGCCGTCCTTGCGCAGGATCGCGCGCAGCGGCAGCTCCAGGTCACGCCACCAGTCGATGTCGGTCGTGTCGCCGAAGGTGCAGCACATGGCGATGCCCGCGCCCTTGTCCATCTCCGCGTCCGGGTGTGCCAGGATCGGCACCTCCACCCCGTACACCGGGGAGGCCACCGTCGTGCCGAACAGCGGCTTGTAGCGCTCGTCGTCCGGGTGGGCGATCAGGGCCACGCAGGCGGCCAGCAGCTCGGGGCGCGTCGTCTCGATGCACACGTCCGCCCCGTCCTCCACGGGCGCGCCGGCCTCGGCGGCCTTCGCTGCGGCGTCGGCGTCCGTGATGTGGAAGGCGAGGCGGTGGTAGAAGCCCGGGTACTCGCGGCTCTCCAGCTCAGCCTGGGCGACCG
>ERZ773099.253-NODE-253-length-47291-cov-11.215323_pt1 | contig 47291 bp, 84 predicted proteins | sample MGYA00511120_ERZ773099 | MGnify/ENA primary metagenome ERZ773099 (study PRJEB29015, sample SAMEA2738012) | human oral metagenome | biome: human oral; feature: human-associated habitat; material: dental | place: China | collected 2104 ... | reverse complement strand
GTAGTGTCGTCAGTCTTTAACGGAGTACTCAGTGTCATTTCGAGTATTATGAATGCGGTTTGGAGTGTTATTTCGGCTATCTGGGGTGCGGTGCTACCATTTATTCAGCCAATTCTGAATGTGATGAGTGCTGTTATCGGTTCTGTTTTCCGTGGTATTTCCGCTGTAGTTAGCTCAGTAATGAATGCTGTTAGAAACTACATTATCCAGCCTGTAGCTACTGCTGTGAGCTACGTTGTAAACACAGTAGGTCAGATTGCTACAGCTATTGGAAATACTGTCAGAAACGCCTACAATGCGGTCGTAGGTTTTGTTGGAAACTTCACCAGTGCAGGTAAGAATATTATCGATGGTATCGTCAAAGGTGTTGTTGGTGCTAAAGATGCAGTTATTAACAAGATTAAAGAAATCTGTAGTGGTGCGCTTAACGCTGTTAAAAGCTTTTTCGGTATCAAATCGCCGTCGCGAGTTATGGCAAAGATGTTTGGTTATGTCGTTGAAGGTGGTGTCAGAGGTCTCCATAATAATGCAGGATTGCTTAAAGAGGCGTTTGATTCCACGTTCAATATGCTTCCAGAATTAGTAGCTGAGCCGACTATTGGTGCTACCGTAAATTACGGCGCGCAGGCTGCCCGAGCTATGACCCCAGATAGTGTCAATCCAGGTGGTGGCAGCCAGACAAATATCTATGGAGATATCCACGTTGATTCCAAAAATGACGACGAGACTATCCTTGAAGAGCTTGATAGAGGCGTGGTATTATCAGGTAAAGGAATGGCGACGGAGGTCTAAATGGAAAACAGATATGACAGGCATGTATTTATCGGTGGGTTGGATATTGACAGTATTCCATATTTTGAAGTGGATTCCGTTCGACCAGACGCCGTCCCAGATAGAAATATTGCGACCGCTAAAATGGCGGAAGAAGACGGCGAGTATTTCCTTGATAGCAAATATGGTAGTCGCAAAATTATCGTGAACGCTCACTTTAACGCTCCAGAGCGTTGGGATTATGAAGAGGCTCGTGATAAGCTGCTCCAAATGCTCAATAGTGAAGATGAGGTGGCTATGGAGTTTGAGCAGGCTGGTTCAAATCGCCTGTATTTTGGTGTTTACGAGACAATTGCTTTTACGTATAAAGAACGTGGATTAGTTCTTGTAGTGATTACGTATCGAGCTACTCAAGCATTTGGCACTGAGACCTCTTTGACAGTTCCGATTGAAGGTGTCGAGTATCAAGGTTCATTAGTAAAAACGTTCTTAGTTCGTGGAAGTATCCACGCTAAGCCGTATATTACGTTATCGATTGCAAGGTTTGAGCCAGCTAACGAGCCAAGAACAATCTCGATTATTTCACAGTACGGCGGTCTTACGCGTCGTATGGATATTGAGCAAGTTTTCCAAGGTGGAAGCACTCTAGTTATTGATGTTTCAAACAATCATGTAATGCTCAACGGCGAGAAAGTAGCATATTCTGGACAGCAGCCAAAATTACTAGGTGAGACGACGCTCACGATTCAAGATAACGCAACTGTTAGTAGAATTACTGCTAATGTAAGCTATAACGCAAGATATTTGTAGAAAGGAGACGAAGATGAAGACGATTTACTATGCGAATAAGGCTCTTAACCATTTTACGAAAGTAGAACAATGTCAGCAGCCAGAAGGTTTGTATTTAGCTTTGTTTACCGAAGAGCCAGGAAGATACGCTCCATATAAAGGTGAAGTTGAAAACTATACACGCCAGAAAGTGTCGTTTGCTCCCTCGGACAATGGTATTTCGAGGAGCAGCGAAGCTATCGTTTTTCCGAAGCTGCCAAATGTGACGATTAAATATTGGGGATTGTATGATGCGCTAACAGGTGGCAATTTGTTGGAGTACTTCAAGCTCCAGTTTGATTGGGTTATTGCCCCAGGTGTTGAAAAAGAAATTGGCGCAGGTGATTTGATTATTAGAGAGGAATAAGATGTTTGTTACTGAGTGGCTAATTCCGAAAAATGTAGTTCAAAAGAAGTTGAGAAATAGTGATGAGCTGTATTTTCAGAATGTCTCAGTGCTTACACAAGGCTTAGAGCCAAAGTTCCCCTACAATCGAGCAAATCAGACTAGTTCAGTTCCTGAAGAAGATTACGCTTACGGGCATAGCTATCAACCATATTTAGGTTTAGTTATTCCTTATCTCCATGATTTTAGACTTGTAAGTCGTGGTGAAATTGCCAATAAGAATTTGCTTGTTGAAGAAAAAATGCTATCAGATGAGAATGGTAATATCGGTAACAGATTAACAGACGCGTTGTCTTTTGAGAATTCTAGTGATTTTGATTCAGTAGCTAATGTTGATGGTGAAGAATTGGGTAGTGTATATTGGAATATAACCAAAGATGGGCAAAAATCGCTATCTGTTTATAAATCAAAACCAGTAGTTCTTCCTATTTCGACAGAAACATTATCCAAAAGAAATTTTACTACTAAAATGGGCGAAAAGTATCGAGCAGAAGTATGGGTGTCTTCTATCAATTCCGAAGCTATGTTTAGGATTTATGACCTTGCAAATAATCAGTTCGATACAGGCTATGTATTTAAGTTACAACCTTTAGTTTGGACAAAGCTATCAGTTGATTTTGTTGGCACAGGTAAACCAGTTTCATTAGCTGTTTCAACCAATGATGGCGAAGGAGGTTTTTTTGTAGATGATGTAGTAATTACAAGACCTGGAATTATTGAAGTTGAAGCAGAAGTTCATGATAAGGCGGAAGATGTTATTCGATATGATTATGGTGTAGCTCTTTCCTTTAATATGAAGCAGAATAATGTTGACGAAATCACTGAGTATTTGGTTTTAACTGCCTTACATCCCGATATTCCAGAAGATGCAAGGATGCAGCGTGCGATTGTTTCTATGCAGATGGCAAACCATAACATGTTCCAGCCACCGAGTTATCCATCATTATTCGGATTATATAACGTTAAGGTTCGATACGTTTTTGATTATGATTTAAGGTTTGAAGGTTGTGGTCATTCCAGTGGTTATTTAGGCATTAAAAACCAGCAAGTTCCACAAACCAATATGAAGCGGAACTATCAGTATATGTCGTATGAAAACGGAAAGTTTGTTGGTGAGTGGACAGATGTCACCAGCGAGCCAGACACTTTGACAGCCGTAAATGCGTTTCCTGGAGAGATAACAGTAAGTTTAGCTCGTACGCCTTTTTCATTAAAGATTGATAGCGACAACTGGCAGGTGGTAGCTAATACAACACCTGAAGAGTTAGAGATTCATACTCATGAAACTATGCTGCTTGCTACCGAGTCGAAACAGCTGTTTGGCTCAGGTTCAGATATCAACTTGAATAACGACGTAGACATTATCGAGTATTATGGTGGTTACGAAAATCTTGTGTCTCACAATGGCGAAGACTATATTACTGATGAGCTAGAGCCTCTTCAAATTACAGTTGGTTATCCGATGGGTAGAACTCATTTTAGAGGTTATGTTAGTAAGTACAAAAAGAAGTTCCGTAATCCGCGTGAGGGAATTGATGTTACTTTGCTGAGCCACGCAGATGAGTATAATAACATTGTTTACGAAAGCGTCGATACGAAGATTCAAAGCAACAATCCGACCAGCAAAAAGCTTGTCGGTTTAGGTCATTATGCCGATAGCAACGTACAGTCGGTTGTTGAATATGTCGCTCAAACATTCCGAGTCACTGGACTTACAACTTTGTCGAGTATTAAAATCTTCAGTAGTAGTAGTAGTAGTAGTAGTAGTAGTAGTTATCCTACGCTCTTTTTGACGCTAGTGAAGGGTGTTCTGAATGGCGCAGTTATTGCTCAATCAAAAGCTCAAGTTTCACCAGATGCTGGCTGGGTGAACTTTCCAGTGAATGTAAAATTAGACCCAGCAGTCACGTATACGTTTATTTTAGAGACCGACCAAGCAGTTTCAAATTATGCACCAGACCCGATTACACTATATGCAGGAACAGAATATTCAAATGGAGCATTCTATATCAGAGATATTGACCGATTCAAAAATCTCAGTGGATGGCACTTGCAAAACAATTACGATTTAGCGTTTGAGCTTTACAAACGTGGAGGTGAAACTTCTGTTCTTGAAGCTAGTCAAGACCCTACTACGATGGCTCAGCACGTTATTGATTATGGAACGAGCCGAGGCTCACGCTTGAGATATACAAAGAATAGTCTAGTGCCAAGTAACACAAAGGTTACCGCTAGATTCAACGTCGTGACACTGAAAGAGGCGTTTGATAATATTTTGAAGTATCTGCCGACAGATTGGTTCTGGTACTACGACCAAGCCGAGATGGTTTTGTATGTCAGACCGAGACCGTCAAACACGACTCATATTTTTGAATTGGGTAACGATATTGAGTATTTCGAGCCAGAATATTCAATTGAAAATATTGTCAATGAGGTGTACTTTACAGGCGGTAAGAAACCAGACGAAACGACACTATTCCGCCATTATGTAGATTTGCCGAGCCAAAGTAAATGGAGGCGAGGACTAGCTAAGAAATCCAATCAGAATGTCACCACCGATTTGTCAGCTGATATTATTGTTGGTTCTTTGATTGCACGTGGAGCTAATCCAACTGTAGCAGGCGAGATTAGTATTATTCGTGATAAGCATCCAGAAATTGTCATGCCAGGTGAGCTGGTAGGTTTCGCAGGTTTTCCTGATGAAATTAACAGTCTTAAACTACAAGTTCTCCAGGTGAAGATTACACGCTACCGCTACATTGTTCAGCTTGGAACGCTGTTACCAAAGACTAGTAAACGGCTTGAGGATTTGAAGCGTAATTTGGAGACAATGGAGACATTGAATAATCCAATTTCACCATCATAATGCTATAATTAAGAAAAGGAGAGGTAGAAAAATGGCAAAACAAATTGTAGACTTAACATCGATTGTCGCAACCGAGCTATCGGTGGATGACTTGCTTGTTGTTCGTGACGTTAGCGCACAGAAAGATAAAAAGGTTCGTATTGGAGATATTGTTGGTATGCCGACAGCTGGGTGGCTTTCTGCAGTAGGTACATGGGTTTATACAGATTGTACAGATGATGGTTTGCTTACTGTAGGTGTTAGCGGTACGCCAAAAGAGAAATACTCAAAAGAGATGCGTGTCCAGTTCGTGTACGAAGATACCGTAAAGTATGGTTTGATTCGAGAAGTTGGCAATAATAGCCTAAAGATTCAGATTTTAGACTATAAAAAGATTGAGAGCGGAATTATCAAGACGCCTCAATATTCGACAGAGTTTGCGCCTGCTACGAAAGATTCTATTGATTTTACAGACCCTAGATTAGCGCAATTTATCATTAAAGAGAAAGTACCAATTGGAGTTTTGTTTGCCACGCTTACCAGGTGGGGCAACATCGTAATGTGTCAGATTATCTCAACAGCTGTTATGCCTGTTGCTTCACAAAATCTTGGTGCTATTTTCCCTGAAGGTTTTAGACCTTATACGCCAGATAAGAAAAAACAGACAGAAGCTCTTATTGCTTTATCTGGATGGAATAGTAATAGGTATAACGCTGTCGGCTCAATGAAAGTCTATTCAAACGGTGTTGTCGTTTATGTAGCTAATAACGGGCATAATGAATGGTATGGTACTGGTATTTGGCAAACAGGAGACCCGTTCCCAGAAAGCTAAACCGAATATGAAGAGCAGTTATCGCAGAATTAGAACAGTGCGTCCACGCCTAAGTGCTGTTGCTCCATTGACAGCTGCTATTTGTGTAGGTTATGGTGTGCTGGATGTAGTTCTTGGTACTCTGCTTTTTGTAGTCCAGGCTGAAGAAAGAAGCTTGCTATCAGCTAATGATTTGTTTACATATCGTTTTTGGAGCATCTTATTTTTTGTGCTAGGTGTAGTAATCCTACTTGCAATTAAAAGTAATGCGTGGCATGTAATCAGAAGAACATTGATAGTTGGAGCATTTCTAAATACCTGGTGTTTATTCACATTGGCAGTTCGTATGGCAATGGGTGTTCCAGATAATTTGATGATGCTTTGTTTATGGGTTTTTCTGATTTACGTGCAGATAGAACTTTACACTAACTTTTTGCCGTTAGAGAAGCTGGAGGTAAAGAAGTGATGGTAGATTCTGCTGTAGCAACCGCAATAGTCACGGGTATTTTCGCAGTTATCACCACGTGGCTTTCTATCCGTTTTAAGGATAAAGTCAAGAAGCCGTCCAAGCCTAAAGATAGGATGGACACTATTTTTGATGGTTATGAAAAGCTAATTGTGCAACAGCAGTCAGAAATCGACCGCAAGAGTATGGTTATCCAGTCGTTAGAAAATGTCGTTGACCGATTAGAGCAGGAATTGACCAGGACTAGGATGTTGCTTGATGAAGCTAGAACTGAGCTTAATGAGTCAAAGAAACAGAACAAAAGTCTTCGTCACCAGTTAGAAGCCATGCGCAAGGAATATGCAAAAGCAGCTTGATAGCTTATAATTAAATCAGGAAACTATAAGAGGGAGGAGGCAAAAATGGACATTTCAAACGCACTATGGGAAGCGTGGTTGTTCTATTGGTTCGGCGGAGCTTTGCTTGGTGCGTTCGTAGGTTCTATGCTGTGGTCGGCAGCAAAAGCAATAATCAAAAGAGTTATCAATTTTTTGAAAGAAGAGGATGAATAAACATGAGAGAAGGTGTAGATTATAGCTGGGGTCGTCCTAGCGGTGCTGCTTTGAAAGCAGCTGGAAAAGATTTTGTTGTTCGCTATTTGTTCGATGATGGACAAGGTGGCAAGGGTTTAGACCAGAGTGAGATTGCTGATTTGCGAGCTAATGGTATTGATATTGCCGTTGTTTACGAAGAGTATGCTAATAGTTTTCGTGGACGCGAAGCTGGTGCTGCTCAGGCTCATCGCGCTCAAGCAGCTCTCAATCATTTAGATTTGCCAAAAGATTTGCCGATTTATTTCGCTGTAGATTGGGACAGCACACCAGAAGACCAAGCTGCCATTGATGAGGCTTGTCGTGGTGCTGCTTCTGTCCTAGGTATCGAGCGTATCGGTATTTACGGAAGTTTCTATGTTATTGAGCGATGTAAAGCTGCTGATACAGCTCGCTGGTTCTGGCAAACATACGCCTGGAGTGGTGGACAGATTAGTGAACACAACCATTTGTATCAGTATCGCAATGCTCAAGAGATTGCTGGACAAGCTGTTGACTTTACCAAGGCGGTGAAATCTGAGTTTGGTCAGCATAGTGTGAGCGGTGTTGTTGTCAATCCGCCGTCACCGTCTGCAGCTCCTCAGCCGTCAGTTGTCGGAAAGTATACCGTTGTAAGTGGTGACAACTTGTCCAAGATTGCTGCCAAGTTTGGGATTACCTGGCAGGCTCTGTATGCTTACGGCAACAACCGAGCTACAATCGGTGATAATCCAAATGTTATTAAGGCTGGACAAGTACTTGACGTACCGAGTGGCGAGCCTGCTAAAGGAATGGAGACTGGTAAGCATACTGTTGTTAGTGGCGAGAACCTGTCCGTGATTGCAGCCCGTTTTGGTTGGTCGTGGCAGCAGCTGTATAACTTTGGTGGCAATCGCCAGACAGTCGGTGAAGACCCTAACAAGATTAAGGCTGGACAAGTACTTGACGTACCGAGTGGAAAAGCACCAGCTGTTTCTCCTGCACCGTCAGAAGGTGAATATTACACAGTTGTGTCAGGTGATACTGTAGATGGTATTTGTCGTCAATTCGGAATTAGCATTGATAATGACTATGAAGCGTTCAAAGCTATGAATCCAGGTTGTGGACACAATGGCGTTTGGTACAATATTTGGGCAGGTGACAAAGTAAGAGTAAAATAAGGAGGTTCTAAAATGTCAGCATTAACATCAAAATCATTTTGGGCAGATGCAATTGAGCGTGCTGTTCGGACAGTGGCACAATCGTTGTTAGCATTACTAACCGTCAATGGTATTTCTTTGTATACGATTGATTGGGGAAAAATGCTTTCCGCAGCTGTGTTGGCGGGTGCAATCTCGCTATTAACAAGTATTGCAGCATCTGGTTCGGGGGATAAGGGTACTGCTTCGTTCTTAAAATAGACAAGAATTAAAGAAAGAGCTGCAGGTAATTCTGTAGCTCTTTTTTTGCTTTTTTTCTCGTAAACTCTTGACAACTCTTGTCCACTTTGATACAATGATAATATAAAATTAAATAAATCACAGGAGGCGAATCCATGAGTGAAAATCAACCAGCAATAGAAGATATAACAAATATGGAGCTCTGGGAAAACGAGCCTACAGCAGATTTGATGGCTATGCTTGTAAGAGCTCGCAATAATATGGGGCTAGATAAGTTCCATGAGAGCATCATTTTGATTGAAGGAACTATCCGACGCGAACTAGAAAAACGTTGTGAAGAGCGTGGCGATATCGTTGCTATTAGCCCAATTATGCCAAACGGCACTTGTATAGCAGCTAAAATCGTTGACGATGTTATCTTTGACAGGTTCATTGCAGAACCAAACTTGGCTAAAAAGTTAGCCGAGGACGCTAAGTAGGAGGTTGTAGGTGAGCAAAATAGACCAGTTCGAATGTGAACATGAAAACTGCGTCGTAGAGACTGAGTGGGAGTATAATCCCACTCAGCAGCAAATCGACGAAGGTACAGACCATGACGAGAGAGTCGATTACGTTGTTTGTGAGAGCTGCGGAAAGATATTAAATGAATCACAGGAAGGTGAGTATTATGAATGAAGAAACTGTTAGTTTGTTTGAGCAAATGAACAGAGAGCTAGATAAACTCAGCGATGCCTTGAATGAGGTTATTAAAAGCGAGGAAAAAATGCAGGAGACGTTGATTGAGATGCAAGAAGTAATTGTTCAAAATGGTGTTAGTTCTGAGGATGCCTCGAAAGCTCTTGGCAATTCTTGAAGCATCTGCTATCATTAAGATATAAACATGAAAGGAGGCGAATCCATAATGGAAAAGGTCGAAATCAGAGACATCAAAAAAATGAAAGGGTATGAGCTTAGAGAGGCTATTGAGATTTTGCAAAAAGAAAGTGCCAATAAGCCATACGAAGTCTATAAAGCTGAGATGATGGTTTTTATCGAAGAAATCAATCGGCGGGGCAGTCTCATTGCTAAAAAGCACAAGAAGCAGTACCGACCATTAACATTTGCAGAATTGCGGTAAACAATCATGCGGGGCTTGAAACTAGAGAATCAGGAGCAGGAAGATATGTTCATTATCGGTGCAATTTATGCATTGGTAGTTGTCGTGATTTTCATGTTCGGCGAAGCAGTGTTTGCAGCGTTTATTCAATTATTAGCAAGGCTATTTTTAAGTAGATAAGGAGGAAAAAATGGCTACACGAAATAGTAAAAAATATACATCAGCTGAGAAATTAGGTGAGCTGATTGGCTATGTGCTAGTTGCAGCGTTTGCCGTAGCTGGCTTGATGTTTATGATTAAAGGATTTGTTTTCCTGTATGAGTGGTTGTTCTAATAATGGAGAAAGGAGAGAGAATGGCAGAGCAAGTATGGTATAAGCCAAAGCAAATCGCAGATGAGGGTTTGATTTTAGACCCAAGCGGTAACAAGAGCTATCGCTACATCCTGCGATTGATTAAGACGAATCAGCTCAAGGCGAAGATTTGGGCTGAGCAAGGTGTCGCTGATGGTTTCACTAAGCCGTACTATATGGTACATATTGATGAAATCCGTCGCTTTAACAATCCAAACCAAGACAATTAAAGGGGGCGAAAATGGCAAGGACAAAACAACTGGTAGCTGAGGGTACAGAGTATTCCCCTGACTATAATGAAGATGACGAGCTTGCGTTTAACACGATGAGCTACCAGATAATAGAAAATGCTCAGAGGCGAGGCTATCTTTTTGCATACATATGCGGGCGTAATATAGACTGGATGAGTAATAGCGGTTTCAAGTTTTTGAGATTGGACGAAATGCAGAATCTCTGGAGTGAGATTGCTGGAGTTGGTGGTAGTTTTAGGTTGAGGATTGATGAGCCAATCCGCGAAGAGTCAGACGTGATTAGAGCTGTTGTATATAGTCGAGATATGCCATGGGGCGGTTTTAGAACTGTGAGGTTTCTCAAGAGTCTTGATATTTACCGAATGCTACGAAAGATGGGTATTGACCGTGAGCGTATCGTCGATTGGTTCGACGTTGATGCGAGAACCTCTAATTCTCAAGAGGTTAGGCGTCAAATCTGTACAGAGATTGAGGATGCTGAATCTGAAGACATTACTAATCTAATTTTAACGAGAGGTGAGCTATGAGTGAGATAAAAGAAGTTGTTTGGAAAACTATTGACATTAAAATTGGAGACCTCGCACATTTTTTGACTATATGTAATTTTCAGCCAGGAAAGTTTCATCTGATAAAATCAATTACCTCACCATTCTTGATTACGGTGGTTTACGTTGAGTCTGAGTGTGATATCTCTGATTATAATAAGCTGCTCCGTGCGTTTGAACCCATCAAAGAGCTAGCGAGAACTGTTACAGAGTCAAAGAAGCAACAGGGGAAAACGCCAAATGCAAAAGATTAGAATATCAATATTGGAGTCAGCAGAGAGCTATCAGCAGTTAGCTGAGCTGCTCCGCCATATTGCCTTGCAGATTGATAATGGTGCAACAGAAGGATTTTATCCTGGCTGGGAGACGACAGTGGAGGAAAACGATGGAGCATAGCAATAAGGAGTCGGCAAAGGAATTGTATTTGCAGCTCATTCAAGACGGTGTACTTGACGAGAAGTGCGACGGTTTATGCGGAAAGTATTATGTTTACCGAAGAAAGAAGACGGCGTACCTTGTCGCTGATTTAGATAGTGCAATGCTTGTTAGAGCTATGATGGACTATCGCCGTCGTGGTTTAGATATTCCGCAGATTTTCAAAGATGAGTATGCTAGACGAAATCCCGATAGGTTGCTAAAGTAAGAAGTAAGAGCGGTTAAGCCCCACCATCTTAGATAGAAATCGGTGCAGCGGACGCTCAGAAAGGAACAAAATGGCTAGAAAAAGTCAAACGAAAGCCGTGGTCAAGGCGGTCAAAAAAACTACAAGGTCTGCTAGCGAGGATAGGAAGGCTGTGGCAATAGAACGTCGCAGGAGAACGCTCGCTGCCAAGCAAAAGGTCGAAGAAACTAATGCAAAGCTGGCTGCTTTAGCTGAGTCCATTCCCGACACGTGGGCGATTGGTTCAGACAAGGTGGAGCTGATGAGAACGATTCACCGCAATATTTTAGGATTGACCAAAAAAGGTGAGGAGCGACCAGTCGAGGATTTGCGGTTGTTTTTTGTGGAGGCAGTGCAACGCAATCTGAACCCATTTCGCGGTCAGATTCATGCAGTTTACATTTACGACAGCTCAATTAAGGGCGAGAAGCTCGTTCCTGTTACAGGAATTAACGGCTACGTCGCAATAGCTCAAAGAACTAACAAGTTTGCTGGATTTAGTGAGACTAGGTTTGAGGACTACGAGGAGGATGGAAAATATCCTGGCTATCCAAAGAAGGCTGTTGTTGATATGTTCGGCTATAATCCAGTCACTGGAGAGCGAGAGATTGTAACTACAGCTACTGTGTGGTTTGATGAGTACGTCCCGCTAGTTGATGTTTACGATGAGGACGGAAACAAAACTGGGAAGAAGAGAATCAACAGTACGTGGAGCAGGCGACCTCGTGGGCAGCTTGAAAAATGTGCACAGGCTCTTGCTATCCGCCGTATGTTCCCTGAGGACACTGGCGGTCTGTACGTCTCTCAAGAGATTGAGCATTTACAGACAGTTTCGCCAGAAGAAAATATCGACCATAGTGGAGATGAGATGAAAAATCGTATTGCTGAAGAGCTGGCTAAGAGGCGGTTGAACGGCGGAGTGTTTGAAGCAGAAACGGTGGAGGCGAAGTGATGGAAGGCTACGACTACAACCATAACGATGGAAAAATCCACACACGCTACACTGATTTAGTCCGTTGTACCGAAGGTCAGGTATTGACTGTCGCTGAAGAAATGCTCTGTGGTAGGCAGCGATTCAATGGTTCAGTTACCAGTTTTGGTAGAGTCCGTCATGAGATGTTTGCCGAAGAGTCGCTAGAGACTGGACGCACTCCAGAATGTTTCCGTGAGCTTGATGTGGAGCTATCTCTGCGTTGTATTGAACGTGAGTTTGAGATGGAGGTTTTTCCAGGAGTTGTCGTGCATAGCCGAACTGATGGCTATGCTCCAGATATTGAAATGGTTGTTGACTACAAGACCTGCACCAGGGCTGAAGACATCAACAAGTACAAAAACTCTCGTCAGCACCTGATGTATGCTTTGCAGCTCATGAATAAAGGTTTTTCAGTGAAGGGTGCTTTGTATCTTGGTGAAATCTGGGACGCAAAACGAGAGAAGCCACTAGGATATTGCCAAATGCAAAAAGAAATCACGATTCAAGATTTGCTGAAGTTTAGAAACGAGTGGCTCAAGGACAGATGTGAGCGATTGGTAGTTGCGATTAACGTCTTGAAAGGAGGCAAAAAATGAAACTTGAAGACATTTTGTTTGCTCAGTATTTGCTTGGTAGGGAACATGAAGCCATGGCTAATCGAGGAGATAAGCGAGAGGTCGGTGGTGAAATCACCAAAGCCAAAGGTCTCATCACGATGTTATTGAATGAAGCGTTTGGCAAAGGTTTTACTAAAGGTGTGGCTGTTGGATATGAGGCTGCAATTAAAGACATGAAGGAGGCTGAGAATGAAAAAGCCGTTGACGAATAAACAGGTTTATCGTTATTTGCTCAAAGAGCTTAAGGGTCTAGTTACAGTTTCTGGTGCTATTATGACAGCTGGTGTCTTTTCTGGACAAGATGCCGAGGATACAATCCGAGAACAGAACTCAGAAGTTTATGATTGTGCCGAGAGATTATTAGCATTTATTAACGAGCAGAAGGTCGCTCATGGCAACGTAGTTATTGGCGAAGAAATACCAGGTGTCACAAACATTATGGTTGCTGCTACTTATGCACAGCAAAGAAAAAGGAATAAGGTGTGAGTACTAAAGTCGGAGATTGGTCTGTTTCGTACAAGAATGGAAAGATAGTTTTGCGTCAAACCATAGTCGATAAGTATGCCCTGTCGCTTGATGATTTGCCAAGTAATCCAGCCGATATGGTTGAAGAGGTCGTAAAACGACTACAGGCAGTTGATATTCATGGCTTTAAGCCATTTATGGAATTGTCTCTGCCGACGGTTACAAGATACGCAGAAGCAGCTATAATTGAAGCAGGTATAGATTTATTTAGAACAGGAGGTAACAAATGAACTTTAACGAATATCAGAAGTTAGCTTTGACCACGGCAATCAATCACGACAGTCCGAATGAGATTTATCATTTGGCTCTGGGATTGGCTGGCGAGACTGGTGAGGTGATGGAAAAGCTCAAGAAAGTAGTCCGTGACAACAACGCAGTTATCACGCCAGAAAAAGCCACCGAGCTGCAAAAAGAGCTTGGCGATATTTTATGGTATATGGCGGTCTTTGCTGATTATTTAGGTATTGAGTTTGATGACGTAGCCCGCATGAACGTAGAGAAGTTGCAAGACAGAAAGAAACGTAACGTCTTGAGTGGCTCTGGGGATAATAGGTAAAATCTTTTGCTTTTTTCTCGTAAACTCTTGACAACTCTTGTCCACTTTGATACAATGATAATATCAAATTAAATCAATCAAAGGAGGCGAATCCATGAGTGTATTTCTAGTAAACGAGAACCACATCAATACGATTGTGAGTTATTTCATAACACCAGTAACTGATAATAAATTGCATGTTAAGGTAAACGGTCAGTGGAAGGCTATCGGTCTTGAAGATGCCTCAGCTGACGCTTTGGCAAAAATACTTTGGAACGAAAATGCTCAAAGTGTTGCCAATCGATACAATGAGAAGATTGAGCTGAAGGAGTACAAGTTCCAGTTTTTCCCAGAAGTTCACCGAGCCTACAGTGCAGGTGAAATCGCAAAAGCTTTGGATTGCCTTGAATATCAGTCATGCGAAAGCGAAGGCTTTTCGCAATCTGAAGCCCGCGAGATTATCCTTGCTATGCGTAAGCATTTGTTACGAGAGATTTACCAGCAAGAGAGTGATGAATATGATTGGGAAATAACCTCAAGAAAGGAGTTGAGCCAAATTAAATAGAACAATAGGTAGTCGTCGCTGTGGTCGTAGGATTGCAGCGATGGCATAAAGATATGGACGAACTCAATTTGTACGTGGTAACAATAATTGACATCAGTGGCACTGTGTATAGCTTTATGCTAGTAAGTACAGATGAATATGTTAGCAAGGATGTCAAGCTATTGGTTCAAGATAACGGAATCAGAGAGATTTCGACCATTAAGACAGAGTTGGTTCGCCAAGCGGTGCGACCGCTAACAAATGAAACATTCAACTTAGTCATTGAAAAGGAGTATTGAAATGGCAGACATTAACGCATTAACAAGTGAAGCAAGAGTCAAGCAGGTGGAGGCACAGATTGCTCCAGTTGTGCAGGCTGTAACTGAGCTTAAGATTGAAACTAACGAGCAGTATGTCGCAGCAGGTGCGATTTTAACCGACATTAAAGCAGCGGAAAAAGCTGTCAAGGCTGGCAAGGAGGCTATCACCAAACCATTGAACGAAGCCCTCAAGGCAGCCCGTGCTTTATTTAAGCCAACCGAAGAAAAGGTAGCTACTGCTAAGCGAAATCTGCTCACTGTGATGGGCGACTTCAAACGTGAGCAAGACCGAATTGCAGCCGAGAAGCAACGCAAGCTTGAAGAGAAAATTGAACGTGGCACTATCAAGAATCCAGAAACCATTTTGCGTAATATCGAGAAAATTGAAACGCCAGATAATGCTGGTGCTGGAATTACAACCACCACTCGAAAGGTTGTCGAGATTGATTGGGAGAAGCTGGATAAGAAGTATTTGGCTGAGTTGCTAACACGGGAGAAGGTTCGTGATGTCTTAACTGTAGAAATCCGCAAAGATGCTCTCGGCAATAAAGCTCAAGGAATCGCACCAATTGCTATCGAGGGTGTGACCGTTCGAGAAGAAGAGTCCATTTACTAGCTCTAGTAGGGAGTAGCTCGGCACATAAACCGAGCTATTTTCTTAACTTATTGATATAATTAGTATGTAAACTAAAGCTAATAAGGAGGCTAGAATGGCAAGTGTAGAAGACTTGAAGCAGCTCAATCGAAGTGATTTGAATGAGTTTGCTTTGTCTCATGGCATTGAGAATGCAGCAGACACCGAGGTATACAAAACTAAGGAGGCTTTGGCTACTGAGCTTTCGCCAAAAGTCACGCCAGAACAGCTTGGGGAGTTTATCGCCTCAAAGACCGCTGGTGGTGCATCTCTGGAAGAGGAAGTCCTAGAAGGTGCTGCTCAGGACGCTAGCTATGACCCAGCCGTAGGTCAGCCAGAACCAGAAGAGCCAGCAGACCCAGCCACTCAACCGTTTGAGACTGAGGATGAAGCTGAGCTGCAAGTTGGCGACCGTGTATCGTATCCTTTCAAGGGTGTCCACGGTGACCGTTTGGTTGGTACTGTCCGCGGAGTGGGTGATGGTACTGTTGATGTTGTCGGCTATGACGGTGCAACTCGTGTGTACCCAGTGGCTGTGCTGCGAAAAGAAGATTAGTTTAAGGTAGGATAGAAAGGGGGCGAATCCTATGCCAAAGAATAGTAAAATTAGTTTGCCAGATATCGAGCTTGCTGAGAAATTAGATACCAGCAGCTTGCGGCAATATACAGAAGTAGAAATCCTAAGGTTGCTAGCCTCACTTCCGAAAACAAAATATGTTTACGGAGCTGAAGTCATCGAGAAGGGAAAAATCCTTGATGAAAAGAAGTTTGAGCTTAAGAGAGCAATGGCTACCGCTCATATAGAGGCAAATACCTATAAGGATAGTTTGAATCTGTCCAGTGCTGATGACCGTAAAGCCTACGCCATGAATGACAAGAAGGTTATTGAAGCTGAGGTCGCTGTCGTTGAAGCCACGGGTGATTATGAGTTTGCTAAATTGCAGTTTGGTTATGCTGATGATTTGTTTATTGCGGTCAGAAAAGCAGCCACTATTGTTGAGAAACAGTTGGACGCTCAAAAAGAGGCAGACAGGTATACTCGCTGGGATAATGATAACTAAACTATTGACAAACGAGACAGATTGTGATAAGATAAAGATACAATCAATTAAAATAAACAAAGGAGAAAATATGATTGTAAAAAATAAACAGACAAATAAAAGTGATAAAGCTTGGTACGTCAAGTTGAACAACGCTCTTTTCAATTCAATTTTTACCGCATTAGTGTCATTGACCGCACTTGCAGCATTCGCAGTGTACGGTATTATTGCATTGCTCGGTGACTCAAAGCTCTGCATAGCGATTGCTGTGTGTCTGGTAATTTTGCTGACATCAAAAGTTTTGAACAAGCTATCGAAATAACCAGGAGGTTGATTTATGAAGAAGTTTGCACCAGTTTTAGTAGCGATTGGCTTTGTGGCGGTTACGGTGTTGTCTGTACCGCCAGAGCCAAAAGCCCGCGTAGAAGCTCCTGTAGTGGCTGAAAAGGTCGCAGATGTAATCACTACCAAAGCCGAAGCTAAAGAGCAGCCTGCACCGCCAAAAACAGCCCCAGCTCCTAAATATTCAGTAGAAGGAGGCTGTGAACAATACCGACCGTTGATAGCTAAATATGATTGGGACGTTCGTACTATGATGGCTATTATGGAAGCTGAAAGCAGTAATCCGATAACGGGCGTGAAGTGTCAGTCTACAATTACTGGTGATACAGACTTGACCTATCAGCAGAACGGTCGTACCTATGGCTATTCGGTTTCGTTGTTGCAAGTGAGAATACTCGAGGGTCGTGAGGCTTGCGATTCTCACGACCCAGAGGTGAACATCGATTGTGGCTATAGAATATGGAAGAGCCAGGGCTACCGAGCTTGGTCTATGTATTTGAATGGAAAGTATCGTTTGTATTTAAGATAGGAGGGGTTATGAAAAAAGAGGTGGTAAAGACTAAGAAGTGTGCGTTGTGTAAAACTGAGTTTGTGTTGTATCGTTCGATAGACAAGTATTGCTCTTTGAAGTGTGCAATGGCAGCTGAGAAGCAGAAAACGCACAAGCAGCGTAACGGTAGGATTTATCGTAAAGCTTTGCAGACCAAAGAGCCTGTGCGTCGGGTCAAGGCTAAAGCCAGAACCAAGAAGCGTGATTTGTATAAGTGTATGCTAGCTGGAGTTATTCCGCACAAGTGCAGCCCGTTCCTAGATTCACATCACATCTTGTATTTGTCAGAAGGGGGCGTGGATGAAGACTGGAACTTGATTACGCTATGCAGATATGCTCATCATGAAATAGCTCACAGACACAAAGACTTGCAGTGGCGGTTGCTGTCGCTAGTCGGCGGTGATAAATGGTACGAAAAAATCGACAGAGCCAGCTTGCCTGAAAATGTGAAGAAGAAATTGGACTATTTGCAGAAAATAACCGAAGAAAACAGTAGAGAGAACGACAATATTGTGTTATTATAGACATGGTGCAAGGTTCTATCTTTAGACTGCATTGCAGGGATTCGCCTCCGCCTTGTACCGCCTTAAAGTAGTATGTACCGTAGCAGAAATTGCTACGATATTTTTATAGTAAACTCTTGCACATTCTAGTAACATTTGCTATACTAATAACATAACAATTTTAAGCTTAAAGGAGGCGAAACCCGAGCAAAATGTTATTCAATAAAAATAAAGATTCATCGAGGAAGTATAAGTTGCAATATAGCAACGGAAACTTCACCCGATTGATAGAAGCCAAAAGCCCGAGGACAGCTTACAGGATTGCCCTGGAAGAGTTTTCAGCTTATGAGCTACTAAAACGCGAAGAGCTTGGTCATCTCACTACTAACTATGTGAAAGTGCAGCCTGGTCGCCCAGATAAGATAGGTATTTGCACCGAAAACGTAGTCAACCAGTGGCTGGCTGAGCATCGCAATAACTACAAGAAATCCGTGCTGGATGACTTGCAGTTGAAGTACGAGAATACCAAGCTGTTTCGTAGGCACTTCTACGATTCATCAAAGAAGTTTCCGATACCAGCGTGGGTAATTGTTGTAATCGTCCTTGTAGCGATTGCGTGTATTTCGATATCAATCCTAAATGTCATAAGATTGGAGGCGTAATGGCAGGGACTGTAGAAGGCGGAAGGAAGGCAGCTAAGGCTAACTTAGCTAACAACCCTAATTTTTATAGAGAGATTGGGGCTATTGGTGGCAAGAGAAGTACCAAAGGTGGTTTTTACGCAAACCGTGAACTAGCTAGAAAGGCTGGTGCAAAAGGTGGACGTATTAGCCGTCGTGGAAAAGCTATCGCAATAAAATCAGTAAATTAGAAGGAGAAAAGAAGTGAGTAAAGAAGAGCAAGTAGGAAAAATTACAATTACATTATTTAAGGTCAAAGAAGGCTACTCTAGTTCTATCAAAAGTGATGAAATGGAATTGGATATTAGTGGAGTTCGTGCTCTTATCAAGACATTGCGAATCGTTGAGAAGAAACTAGCCAAGGGTGTTGTCCAGCAAGCGGTAGATGAGATGAGCAAGGAAGACGTAGACAATTTGCTGGATTTAGACGACTAGAAAAATTGTAGACTTTTTTCTCGTAAACTCTTGACAATTCTAGTAAGGTTTGCTACAATAATAATATAAATAATTAACTAGGAGGCGAACCCTATGAACAATCAAGCAACTAAACCAGAAATCGGTCAACAATACTTTTCTCTCTCAGAAGACCGTAAGATAATTTTATCCTGGACTTGGTATGATACAATGAATGACAACGCAGCCCTCAGAGAAGGCAATGTGTATCTTACCAGAGAAGAGGCAGAAGAAGATTTGGAAAATCCAGAAGATTAGCTAGTTGACCTGAGCAAGTCGTTAAACTGCTCAAACGGGTACGAAACGTACCCAATAGAACATTAACATTTTCAACCGTATAACTGGACAGGTGATATGCACAGGGAGACTTCGCTGTTTATGAGCTAGCCCACCCAGCGTATAAACAGAAAACAAATCGTGAAACGTTGTGAGTCGGTTCTTTAATATTCTCAACGCAGTGCAACGTGTATCATCTGTTCAACTGGTAGCACCAATGTATTACAGTACAATGAATAACGTTACCTCATTGTATTACGATACGCTGCGCTTGGTGCTATCAACTGGCTATATAAGTGGCGGAATAGTAGACGCTATACCCGACGGTAAGCCCTCAAAAAGCGCATTTGAGGCAGAATGTGGAATGTGCGGTGACGGGAGTTCCAAATCCGACTTAAAGCAAAGCGACGTGGCGTGTGATGTGACTTTACGAAACCTAATTCCCTCACATTCGAGGAAATTAAAACTCGGCAAATCATCATCTTATATAGCCGATACTGGCAATAGTTGAAGCATCTGCCGTAACGAGACAGCTCTGCGTGCGAGGTTGCGTACCAAAGTGTTAGCTTGACCGTCAGGAATTAAAAGAAGCAGCCTTAAAGTATCCACCGCTCTTGCCAGTACCAGTTATGCGGTTGAATAATACAGTGCTTTTCTGCGAGATTGCACTGTGTAAGATGTGCAAATACTCAATACTAAAGAAGGAGGCGAAAAGTGGGAATGAATTATTATACTGAAGGCATGGTAGAGTGCTATAACTGTGGTGAAGAGCACCTCTGTAAGAATGGAGTTCATCTCGGCAAATCTAGTGCTGGCTGGCGTTTTCTGTTCGCCTTCAATGGCGGTGAATACTACAAAGATGTCAGCAGTATGAGGCAGTGGCTAAAAAACAGGCTAATTTATAACGAGTGCGGTGAGAGAGTAAGCCATAAAGACTTTTGGGAGATGGTCGCCAAAAAACAAGAGATAGGCAGAGAGCCTTATAATGACGGCTTATACGAAATGGATATTGATGGCTATCGTTTTATGGATGGTGATTTTAGTTAAGGAAGGGTATGTGAGATATGAGCAAATTAGAAAAAGAAGTATTGCGTGTCTGTAAGCAGTTTGATAACGCTAGTAGAGATTTTGAAGAAACAGTTAATAGCATTTTTGCTTTGTGCCTTCAGGGCGAGGGTGCAAAAGATTTAGCCCGACAGGAGTTGCATGACGCAGCTAACCAGTTTATCAAGAGAATCAAGCAGGTAGAAAAAGTTGTAAACAAGATGCTTGACGAGGAGTAAATATGAGTAGTAAAAGCTATAGCAATGGAATGTAGAAAAGGAGGTGCTGATGAGTATTACATTTTTCAATCAATGGCGACAGTGGATTGAAACAGGCTCATGGAATTGGAGTGAGTTTGATTTAATTACTATTGCGTGGGAGCGAGACAAAATCGCTGGAGACTGGGGTTTTGATGTGGCTCTGTTTGGTCTAGGTTTTCATTTCCATTATGTTACGAGAAAGGCACTTGAGCATTATCAGGAATTAGTAGATGATGTAAAAAATAATAAGGAGGGCGAGCAATGATTCATAAAGTAGAAATTAGGCAGACAGTTGTGGGTATTATTTTTGTTGAAGCCGATGGCTATAAACAGGCAGAAGAAGCTGCTGAGAAATATATTCAAGATGAGCCAAATGTCGCAAATATCGATTTCGACGAGATTTGGGGTTATGATGTTGGGGATGCATTAGAAGTATTTGATGATGAGGTTGACGGTGCAGAGGTTATTGACGCAAAGGACGTGTTATGAGAAGTAGATATTATCATCCAAAAGTACTTATTTACTCAGGTGATAACGCTGAGACAAAAAGGGCTGTATTGATTTCTTCTCCAGATGAGTATACTGATGTTCTCCTTGAGAGAGTGCAACTTGATGAGGTTTGTTTCTCTGATGACTATCTCCAAGTAGCTGCAGCTGCTGGAGTAGAGCTTATAAATATTGATGATATTAAAATTATAGAAAATAAGGAGGACGAGAATGAGCAATCTATCAAGTAAAAAGACCAGTGTTGCTGTAAAAGCTATTATTTATTGGTTAATTATAGCGTGTGGCATGATTCTGGCATTCTGTGTGGATGGTAGCATGAGGAAGGAAAGAGAGTATCAGGATGCAGCAGCTATGTGCAGGTCTCTCAACGGCGAGATGGGAGCTACTAAGTGCTACAGATGGGGTAAGGAATTGTAGCTGATTTGTTGGCTAGTGAAGTAAACTACACGATTTTGTGTAGTTTATTTTTTATGAAAAACAGAGGTAAAATTGCAAAAACTATTGCAAAAGTGTATACACTTTGCTATAATAAGGATAAGTTAAATAAGAAACGGCACAAATAAATTACAAGGTGCGACAGTCAACACTTTAGCTTGAACAACATTAAGATACAGGAGGCGAAAATGGCGTATCAAGAAGCAAAAGACAAAACGTTCATCCGAATAACTAGCGAGTTTGCTGCTAGTGGTATTCAGATGAATATACTTGTTTACAAAAACACCCTTCCAAATAGTGGTATATTTGACAGAGCTCACGGATTGCTCGTTAGAAATGCTAAAAAGCTAAATGAGTTTCTGGATAAATACATTGACGCTGAGCCAGTTGATGGTTTTGAAGTGATAAATCAGCCAGCTGGTGCGGTTACCAGACGATTCATAAGAGAAATTAGGGAATATCAAGAGGTCAGAAAATGAGTTTGACGGCAGCCAATCGAGCACGGCTTGAAAAGTCATTGAACACTACCTATAGGTTTGAATCTGATACAGACAGCCCGATTTATTGTAAGCTAGGTGAGTATCTAGAAAAGAATGCCGTAAGTTTTGTTAAGGCAAGCAGACCGAAATATACCTGGGAGTACATTAGCCGAAAGAAAGAGCAACTCAGGCTATCTGCGGGTGAAGTGGAAGAGATGGAGGACGCAAGGAAAACTGTTTACATGGCGTGTTTTTCTGATGGCGGATTCCTAGATATTCCAAAAATGGTTTATGAATATTTTGTAGAAGAGTTGGGAAAACCAACCAATGGAGAAAAGTAATGAATAGAAAATCAGTTTTTCAAAGGATTAGTAAGAAGATATCAAAGAAAGATGCTATCACTGAGCATGATAAACTACGCCGAGCTTTCTATTGCTATAGGCACTACTCAGATTATTATCTGAAGTCGCCAGAGTGGGAGAAGCAGCTAATGCGTGATTGGATAGTAGAGCATGGCTGGCTTGAGAAACGAGACAGCCTGAACAACGCTGATTATTGGTTGATTGGCGGACTGTTTGGCTTAAAAGATGAACGCAGTGTTTGATAGTAGAAGGGAGCATCCATGGCTAGAAGAAAAACCACAATGATTAGGATAGACCAGGATGTGTACGATTCTATTGTTAAAATTGCCGAGCAGAGTAAAATGTCAGTTGCAAAAGTGACTAACACGATTTTGCGACAACAGCTAGCAGAAATTATGGGGGCAACGAAAAATGAAGAGTAATGTTTACGATATCATGAAGCTATTAGAAGGTTTTGATGAGCGAACACGTAATGATTATTTTTTGTTCATGAAAGAAGCTATAGACATCAGGCTTTTTGAAAGTTATACGGATAAAAGAATTAAGAGAGCTACAATTGCCTTGATGAGAATGCTAAAGAAAGCCCAGGTCGAGGCTTTGAATGATTGTTTTGAGTTTATGGGTCAAGACCCAAAAAATAATTTGTCAGATATGTACGATTTTATCAAAGCCAAAGAAAAAGAAGTTTACGATGTCGGTAGAGATACTGATATTGAGTACGAAAGTTTGAAAAAATAGAGATAATCTTCTAGTAAACTCTTGCATATTCTCGCAGACTTTGCTATACTAATAATATCAAATTAAATCAATCAAAGGAGGCGAACCCATGATTGGAAATATATCAAACATTGACAGCTTCAAGCCATATCTCAGAAAGATTGCATACAACAATGTTGAAGAAAAGTTCAAAGAGTTTGCTTACGAGCATCTTGATGAATGTACAGTTGTTTATGACGACTTCACTAACAGTATGAGGCTTTTATACCAAGGTTATTTTATTCCACGTAGTTATCCAGAGAAAAGCAGTATGGCTGAGGCAGAGGAATTAACTTTTCAACGAGTACTTGAAGAGGGGGACGACGAATAATGATAAACGCTATCGATGTGGCTGAAGAACTTATCGTCATAGCTATGCGTCGGAAGGGTATCCAGTTGGCTACTCTCCCCATAGCTAAGTGCGAGAAGTGTGATTATGAGAAGAGTTATCTAATCTGTGTTGATGGTGATTCGCTTGACGTTAAGATTGACGCTGGTTGCAGGTGTGAGTTGATGGGTGAAGTTGAGTCCTCTGTTGAAAGCCTGATGGACTATCTGCGAAATATTGAAGGCAATCGGTATGAGTTTAATGAAGCATTGTTAGCCCTTGGTTTTAGTGGAGTGCCGTATTTATGATTTTGCAGAAAAAGTTATATAAGATTCTTCGCAATAACTTGAACGCCGACCAAGCAAAATATGTTTGTGATAAGGTTAGTGTGGGGGCTAAAGATGCCATAGATGAGATTTTCAATTTGATGGAGCAAGCTCAGCAAGAGGTTGTGATTGTAAAAACTAATCGTGATTGTGATTTGGAGGCAGAAGACCTAGCAGAGAAATTAAATAATTACGTAACAGCAAAATACCCGTTCTTGGAGCGGAACTACAAACCACTAGAATGGGCAATCCAGATTCAGCGTATCCATAAGCGAGGATACAGCTATGCACTTATTGAAGCTGTGATGAAATGGGTTTTTGAAGAAAGCGACTTTTGGTCACGGAATATCAGGAGTGCGACAAAGTTTAATAAGCAATTTGAGGTCAATTTGCTACCTCAAGTAAAGGATGAGTATGAAAAAAGTAAAGTTTTTGAAATCTAAACTGATTCTAACATTTAGCGTGATTGCTGTAATCAGTTTTGCAGTATTTGTGTACACGGCTATCGCAGCCAACGCTCAAGTCGAAGCAAACCGAGCTGCTGAAGCGAAGTCAAAAAATGAAACCCCTAAAAAGGTAGAAAGCGAGGATAAGTCAGTTAAGTCTGATGATAGCTCCTCAGCCGATAATAGCAATATCGCAGATGGCGTTGACGGCGTTCAAGATGTCACTAATAATGGTAGTGGTGTTGCTCCCGTATCAAAACCGAGAGCAGCAGTCCGACCGCAACCAGTAGTACCTGCACCTGCTCCAGCACCAGCTCCAAAGCCAGCCGAGACTCCTAAAAAGGACGGCGGTCACATTCCCTTCACGAATAAGCCTGTAACTCCTGGTAATCCAGAGTCATACGCTGGAACAGTTGGTCAGTGTCCGTTCTATGAAATGGCAGGTGAGAAAGGTTGCTATCCGCCAGCTAATATTGAGTGCAACGCAGACTGGACTGTCTGTAAGGAGAAAAAACAGTGAGGTATTACAAAGTCCAGTATTTTGACAAGAGCTATGCCATTATCGATGAAACTCAAGTCGAAAAGGTTTCTCAGATGAAGGCAAAAGGCAAACCGTTTTGGCTTAATCATCAATCGGGTAGAGATTTTGTAGACCCTCGTTATATAGCTCTAATCACACGAGCGAAATGGGGCGAGTACACCGTGAGTGAGCCGACCACCAAAGCCTTGCCTGCGACGTTATCAGAAGAGCAGCGAGATAAAGCTACGAAACGTCTGGATGACATCAAGCAGAATGCACCGTGGTACAGAAAGGTCAAGAGGCTAGATAATGTCAAGTAACACTGTGGAAGATGCCGAAAAAGCCTATCAAGCCCAATTTAAGAAGAAGGTAGACCTATTTGCTGGAATGACTAGTCGTCATCGAAAGGGAAAATTGCCACCAGCAATTAGAAAGTCTAAGCAGAAAAATGAAAGGAGAAGGCGAAAAAAGAACCGAAAGAGTGTAAGATAGAATCATAAACATGTGCGTACGGCTGCTGCCTCCGAGCTAAAAATATGGTAGCCAACGAGTGTTTGGAAGATTCAAGTAACTATGCGCACCTGGGTTACTTGTCTAGCGCACCAAATACTCAAGTAGTGGTCGAGTCGTGATGCGGATAGTGCTATTCCCATATTGAGCAACGAGAGCGAATCTATCCATAAGCAGCAGCCGTACGCACATGTTGAATATAAAATAATCGCAAGGAGGCGAGATGAAAAAAAGATTGAATCTGCTTTGGGCACAGAAATACGGAGACGTGAATGACCCAAAAACTCGATGGAACAGAGTCGGAACTGTTCTTGTTGATGAGGAAGACCCAGACAAAATTAGTATCAAGCTGGATGTAGTGCCAATCGGTAAAGAGTTCGATGGTTGGTTGACAGCTTTACCACCACGAGATTTTGCTGAAGAGAAGGCAGCTACAGATGGTCAATCTACTGAGATTGTTGATTCCAGCCAAGAGATTGATTTGTCAGAAATCCCATTCTAGCATATTCTAAAATGTGCGAGAATGTGCTATAATAAAAATAAGTCATTAAGATTAAAGGAGGCGAAAAAAATGACAGAACCAACAATATTTACAATAGGTCACAGCAACAAGACTATCAACGAGTTTGTCGAACTGCTAAAAAGCGGGGGTGTAGAAACTCTAATCGATTGTCGTACAAAGCCGTACAGCCGATGGTGTCCGTGGTTCAACCATAACCAGATGAAGCCAGTACTTGAGGCTAACGGGATAAAATATGAGCACCGAGGTAGGAATATGGGTGGTCTAGCGGGTAACGTAGATGTTGAAGAAACATACGACGAAATCACCGCACGAGCAGAAGAAGGTGAAATTATGGCTCTTTGCTGCTCAGAAAAAGACCCGAAGAATTGTCACCGTAGCTCTGTTCTAGCTCCAGAGTTCGATAGTCGAGGTTTGAAGGTTGTGCATTTGCTCTACGATAAAGAGCCTGTTGTGTTCTCTCAGCAAAGTAAATTAGTATAGGGAGTGTAAAATGAACAAAACTGAATATAGCGAAGTAGTTAGTCCATCTCATCCAGACCGTATCGCCGATAGGATTGCTGGTGCGTTAGTGGATTTGGCTTATTCAAAGAATCATAAAGCAACAATGGCAGCCGAGGTTATGGTCGGTCATGGCAAGGCTTATGTGATTGTTGAGACGAGTGAAGATATCAAGCAGATGGAGGTTATTCTCATTTGTCAAAGGATTTGCCCAGATATTAAGTCGGTTGAGTTTGATTACTACAAGCAGGATGAGAAGCTTGCAAAAAATCAGTCCCAGAAACACAGTTATTGCGGAGACCAGGGATTGTTTGCTGGTTATCCAATGCCGAAAACTCACATGGAAGCTAAGCAGTTAGCTCAGAAAATCTACCAGAAATATCCATTTGATGGAAAGCTTGTATTGACTTCTGGCGGAGATGGAGTCGTATCCTGGTCTAATGTTAAGACAGCTGACTTGGATGATTTTTGCCAAAAGCTAGGCTACAAGCTGCTTGTCAATCCGATTGGAGAATGGACGGGTGGTATCGACGTGGATACTGGACTAACAGGCAGGAAGCTGGCTTGTGATTTTTATTCAGTTGAATGCCCGCTTGGCGGTGGTGCGATGTGGAACAAAGACCTAACCAAGGCAGACGTTAGTGTGAACATCTACTGCTTTATGCTTGCACAAGAGAAAAATATGGCAGTGAAAGCAAGGTGTGCAATCGGCGATTGTGCTGTTACGTTCGTGTTTGAGGATGGCTCAAAGAAGACGGTACTGTTTGATGAGGTTATCAGCAAGGCTGGTGATTGGGTTACCTATCACGGCGGTTTTGAAAAATGTGCTGAATACGGTTTAGTTGTAGACTAAATCAAAAAGCTGTGCTAATATTAAAACGTAGCACAGCTACTATTGAGGGGTCAGCTAATAGTAGGCTACCTGTTTCTGAAACAGGCAATGGCGGGTGCAAATCCTTCCCCCTCAGCCAAGAAATTATTTTGAACAAAAGGAGGCGAAGATGGCAGTCAGCAAAGCAGAGTCAATTTTCCTTGGACACACGCCCGCAGACCAGCGGCGTTACCTCGTTGCAGTGCTGAAGCATCTCGTCAAGACTCATCCAGTAATTCATCTGCCCGCCGTTGGGCAGTTCACGCTAGCTAGGTGTGCTATAGAAGCTGGGTATGACAGGGAGAATATTTATACCAGCGACGTGTCGCTGTTTTCTTCTTTGCTGGGGTATTTGTTTAGCGGTGTAGGTATTGATTGTATAGACTTTGAGCTAGAGCCTAACCTAAAGATAGAATATGACACGTACGATTCTGATATCGATAAAGCTGCTTTTTTGATGTGGATTATGAAGGTTTGTCAGATGGAGAAAATCCACTATATGAAACCTCAGCTTGATGACCTAAAAATGCGTAAAGATTATCACATTGACAGGATGAGGGGTCAGATTCAAGAGATGGTTAAGTACTTTAAGGGTATTCATTATGAAATCAAAGACCTGCGAGATGACGTTGAAGATAAGCCAGAAGGTCATTTAGTAGTCGTGAACCCTCCAGTATTCGCTAAAGGTTACACAAAAATGTTTGACTTCGGTGAACGTATCAAGTTTGACCCGCAGATTGCCGAGTTCAATTTTAGCAAGGAATACAAGGGTATTTATGAGAAGTCTCGTGAGCTGAGTACACCGTTTATCTGGTATCGTAGCCGTAGTGTAGATGGATTTGACCCGAGAGAGGTTATCTATGCCAAAGAGTATAAGGTCAATAAGGTGGACTATTGGCTGATGACTAAGCCAGAACTGCTTGACGATTTTGAGAGCAATCGTTCGATTAAATCGTTTGGACGTAAGAAGTTTGTGCCGTATAAAGCACCGATGTTTGGTGCAAATGATGAAATAAGAGAGGACAGCAAAATCATGTTTGTACCTGTGAAGGAACAGGTTGCTTTGTATTATCGTGATGTTTGGGCTCATAAATTGGGTAACACGAAAGGCGAGGCGTATTATCTAATGCTGGTTGATGGCAAGGTCTTTTCTACGCTAGCTGTGATGTTGGGGCAGCTCTACAGGCTACAGAGTGACTACGTGTTTGAGAATTATGGCTTTTCTGCACCTTCAAAAAGGTATCCAAGAGTTAATAGGCTGTTGATGTGGGCTATCACGTCTGCTGAGTTTGGTGAAGTGATTAGGAATACTACTGCAAAGGTAAATAGGTATTGGACTGTAAAAGGGCTGAGGACTACATGCTTAGCCAAGTACCGTCATGTGAAATTGAATAGTGGTATCTTGAAGATTGAGAAGAGGGAAAGGATGCCTAATGGTATGTATAAAATTATGTACTGGGCTGATTTTCGTGACGATACATTCTCTGATGTTGTGAAGGTATTTTTAGAAGAAGAGAAAGAGTATTTAGAAAAGTTAAGGCTAAAAAAGGAGCAAAAGAATGGCAAAAACTGATATACCTGAGCCAGAGCGATTGTTGGAACTGTCGCCTGGGTTAGCAATTTGGAAGGTTCACCTTGACCAATTGCGAGAGCGAGATGTCAACGCACGTGTCATGGATGATGACAAGTTCCGTCGGTTGACCGAAAATATCCGAGATGAAGGCATGCTCGAAAGCTTGCCGTTGGTATGGAAAATGCCAGGAGACCGTCATGAGTTTATGATTATTTCTGGTCACCATAGAACACGTGCTAGTCGTTCTGCTGGCTTGATGGTTATCCCTGTACTGGTTATCGAACGAGAGCTGAGTGAGGATGAGATTATCTCAAAGCAGCTTGCACACAATGCGTTGTCTGGTTACGACAACCAAGAACTATTAAAACAGCTGTATGATAGCATTGAAGATATCAACGCTAAATTAGCAAGTGGCTTGACTGATTTAGAAATCAACGTGGAAGTGCCGAGTATCCCAACAGATGATATTGATGTAGAGTTTGATTTTGAACCAATCTATATCATGTTCATGAAGAGCGGAGCTGATAGGTTTGAAGATTTCATTGACCAGCTAGAGCCTTCTGCAAAGAAATATATGGCAGACAGAGAAGAGTTCAATAAGTTTGCTGAAACCGTCCAGCGTATTAGCAAGTATAAAGATATCAGAAATATCGCTGGGATTATGTCATATATGCTAGACCTTGCATCTGAAAGGCTTGAGCAATTAGAAAAAGAACAAGATGAGAAGGAGGAAGAAGAAAATGAATGAAAATTATTGGTTATTTGTGGGGCTAATCAAATGCGGAGCAGCACTTGAGGCTATATCTGCCGAGCTGCACACGGCAAATAAAATAGCTTTGAACAAAGCGATAGTAGATGAAGATACTAGAAGAGCTGCTAAAAATATAGATAAACAATTGCGTGAGAACTTGGCTAAAATAGATAAAAGGAATGCCAAATTGATTGAGATGATAAATGAATCCATACAGGAGGAGAAGGATGACTAATCAATATGAATGCCAAGCACCGTGCCATATCGGTGATAAAGAGTATGTGCCGTCAGAGACAAATGTCTATAGTAGTTATTGTTGTGATAATTGCTATAAGTTGATTATGAGGGCTGAGCATTTTGTACGTAACGCTGCTGAGAAAATTAAGGTTGCGGGAACACGTAAGAAAACTAAAATAACACGTCAACAGATGCACGCCATTGTTGACCAGGTATACGATGAAGTAGGAGACTAAATATGAACGAAAACGAAGTAAGGACTATCAAGAGTTTTCAACAGCATGCGAAGAAGATTCTCAAGCAATTTTCTGTAGCTATTGAAGATACGAATAAGGCGATTGACTATGAGTTGGTCATAGATGCCTGTAATAGGATTTACGGTGCAGTAGATTTGCTACTTAGAAATATCCCTGTTGAAGAGATGCAGAAGGTTTACTTAAAACAGCAGCAAAATGCCGTCCAAGATACTATCAGTAAAATGAGCCAGGAGGTGCAAGATGAGTCAGAACACAGACACTGATGAAGACCTTAGTATCGTCAATGATGAAGAGGTTGATTCTAGCCAGGTTATTAAAGACGAAAAGGCACGAGTGTCCTTGCTAGATAACGCTATAGCCAGTATTTTGAAGGATAAGATTGTTATGAAGGATGGGGGTGTTAGTGTCAATATGACACCAAAAGAGTTGCGAGATATTACGGCAGCCCAGAAAGATTTGAACGAGATGCGTCGAAAAACGTTTGGATTTGGTGAATAAAACAACAGCTGATGATATAATAAGGACATTAAAATTAAGCTAAAGGAGGCGAAAATGGAAGAGAACACAACAGATATTTTTCTCTTTATAAATAAACTAGATGCGGACAGAGATAAGTACGCACCAGAGCTTTATTTGTTCAATAATAATTTTACAGTTTATTCGATTGGTACTTCTAACGAAGTGTCTAAAAAAGACTTAGATGAGCTGTTTCTTTATGATGTTATAAAAGAAGTCGAGCTTGGTGCTGGAACAGGTGCTAATGTTCGCCATATTTCTTATAAAGGTGAGGACGAGCAGAAGATTTTTTGGACGGCTAAGGTTAGTGAGGTGATGCGTGTAGACGTAATCCTTGACCAGTTCGAGCGTTTGAAGGATATTAAAGAGTTTGACCCCTACGAGAATGCTGTTATGAATATGAGAGGTATTATTGTTAGGTATGTCAATGTTGAAAATCCAAAAGATGTTTTTTATGTTATTAAACAGTTGCAGAAGTCTTCGTTCTTGGTTGAAAGTACCGCGTGGACTATCCACGCTGGCTCTATTAAAAAGCTTGGTGCTAGTGGTGCATTTAAGATTCCAACAGGTAACCAGGTGCTGGTTACAGGTAGTGACATTTTTATGTTTGACCTCTCAAAGTTTGAAAAAATGTTCAAATATGAGGCTCGAAAAATGGTTGTTGTCCAAGAGAAGGGCAAGCAGTTAGAGGAGTTTTACAAGTTCAACTTCCCTGTCACAATCGGTTTAGGTTTTGCTGATTTTGTGAAAGATAGCAGTACGCTTGTGAATAAGATGCAGAACTTAGAGATTGGTGTGATTCCTCAGTCTGAAGTCATTAAGATTGCTCAAAAGTTTTGTCTTGAGCTTATGGTCACCGATGACCAGCGTATTATCATTATGGACGAGAAAGATGCAAGAGTTTTCCTTGATATTATCTCAGACAGCTATGTCGAGAGCCTAGCTTCTTCTAAGTACTACTTGGCAAAGAGCAAAAAGGATATTGAATATGTTGATGGTCAGTAGTAAAAACTACAAGAGCCACGAGATGTATCAGCATGTCCATGAGTCAAATCTCATTGAGGGGTATGACAGTGAGCGTGCCGATATCGCCTCCTTGATAGCCTGGGATGAATTGGTAGCCTCAGACAGTCCATTTACTCATCAGAGCATATGTCGTGTTCAGAAATGGGTTGTGTCTCATCAAACAGACTTGCAGCTGTTTTGGCGTGGCAATTATCGCAATGTTAGTGGGCAACGGGTGTGGGTTGGTGACCGTGAAGGTTTAGCCCCCGCTCTCGTCTATGACGCTATGGAGTCCTGGGTCAGAGATGTGAACAAATGGATAAAGCGTCAGGATGTTCCTGCGGAGGTTGCTAGAGCATTGCATGTTCGCTTCGAGCATATTCACCCGTTCTGTGATGGAAACGGTCGTACTGGTCGTATGTTGATGTGGCTGTTTGAAAAAAAGATAGGCTGCAAGCCTACGTTAATACGCTTTGATGAGCGTAGAAAATATTATGGCTGGTTCTAATATCAATAGATTTTCTATCACGACAAACAAGAGCGGGAGAATACGCATAGTCAAGGTGTTCGTATATAGTGACAGGGAGCGTCTTTATCGTTGCACAGAGTCGTTTAGCAGACAAAAGGGATTGGACATATACAAACGAGACTACGATTCAATCACTCAACCATATGATGGTAACGCAAAGATAGCGGTTATACGATTGCATAGAAATGGGTTAGCTGGGGGTGTGGTTCTTCGTGAGTGTATTAGAGCAGCTCTTCATATCTATAGGGCTGATAAAATAAATAAGGATGATTTGGCTGTGGACTGCATATCAATCGATGCTACAGACCTCGGTAATTTGATTGCGGATATTTTCGGTAGAGTCCTGAAAGTACTCAGCCGTCGTGGATACTATAAAAAATAAAAAAGGAGGGGGTAATGAGTAAGAAAAAATGGTCTAAAGAGGAGCGTAAGATAATAAAGACCATAAGCCCATTTGGACTTCGTGTTATTGTGGGCAAGAAGCACCGAAAGATAATTGATAAAAATGGCAATTGCGTATTGGGTTTTGCCTGTACTGCCAGCGATAGGCACTGGTACAAAAATGTCATAAATGAGCTGATAAAACGTGGCTTGATAGATGTACCCAAGTGGTGATTTGTGCTATAATAAAGACATAAGAAAAGGAGGCGAATTGATGCAGAAAAAGCAGGTATCAACAGGGGCAAATGAAAAAAGAAATCTTCCGTTCGGTGACGGAATGGAGAAGTTTGTCATAGCATTTGATGTTGACGGTACGCTCATTAGCCACATCAACGAAAATATAGTCCAAGAGCGACGCAAGCAAGGCGAATTATACCCATACGACTCTGCCAATCTTGAAGTGGTAGAGTTTTTGATTTTAGCTTCTCGCATTTTTAAGAATGTGCAAATAGCTGTTTGGAGTGCAGGCGGTCGAGAATATGCCCAGCAATGGGTAGAGCGTCTCCAGCTCGAGAAATATGTCTGGCGAGTGTACTCAAAAGGTGAGTATGAAAAGCTATGCAGCCTTCGTAAGGTTATTGCCATAGACGATATTCACGATACCAGAATTGGAAACGTAGCAAACCTAATAGTGAGGATGAAGTAATGAGATATCGTAAATTAGTAGAAGCCTATATTGCCAAGAACACGCCACGTTATCGTATACAGCTACTTTGGCTCAAGAACAGACTCAGTAACGAAGAGAACTATAAAAATAACAAAGATGGCTATTTCGAAGACATTATCGAACATGAGCGTCTAGGTGACAAGATAAAAGCCCTCCAAAGCTACCTAGACCGACCACTCAGCTGTAGATTAGGTTTTCATAAACGCAGACCTAGAGATATCCTTAGAAAGCAGCGAGATACCTGCCAAGTCTGCTACATTGAAGAAGTAATCAGGGAGCTTGCTGAATAATGCACACTAAACCGTGTGTAAGCCCTCGCTCCGCCTTCAATATAAAAGACATAAGATTATACATTTAAGCAGCTAAAGTCCCGTAAAAACGATTCCAGCAACCGTTCCCGCAATGAATAAGAACACTAAGTAATACATAAAAGCTACTAACATATCTCCCCTAACACATAAAAGCTATACGTAACCAGCTACTAATCATCTAAACCACATAGCTTTGCTGCTGCTATAGATTTTTGCACCAAAGTCAAGGTAATATATAAAGTAGGAGAAGCAACGTAGGAAAAAGAGGGTTTGAATAGTGGTGATAGGGGTGGGAAATGGGGTTGCCTCGGAAGCAAGGAGAGAAAAAATGGCAAATATTGTAGCATCTAAAGCAAACATTGAAATCGCAAATAGGATTAAGCAGGCGGGTTTCCGTACTGCTTTAGATGCTCAGCCTGAAATGAGAGAACGGTTCGTGCAGTTGCGGACAGAAGGGTACACGATTAAAGGTATCCGCAAGAAGTTGCTAGAGGAGTTTCCCGCACCAGAGTGGCACGTGCCAAGTCGTCCTGCGTTGGAACGGTTCGTAAAGAACAGGTTGCAGCAGCAGGCAGTGATTGAGCCATATACCCCCGATTACAATAAGCTACTCCGTAAGCTAGACCCTATCAAAGAACTGGCGAGAACCGTTACAGAGGCAAAGAAACAATACGAGAAAGCCGTTAAAGCTAAAATGTCGGTGAATACACAGAGTAAGCTATTGATGGCTTATCAGAAGCTTTTGGTGGAATATCAGAACATGCTCGACCGCAAAGGAATTAGCCGTTGCGCAAATGCCGATAATGTGGCGTTACATCAGCATTTGCATTTGCATCAAGAAAACGCCACAAACGGTCTAAACTTGTCACGAGACAGTCAAAATATGCCACAAAACAGTCATATTTTGTCACGAGATGGTCAAAAACCGTCACCAGACAGCCAAAATACATCACAAAACAGTCATAATTCGTCACAAACGGTCACGACGGCTCAAGAACTACTCAACGCATTTTCGCGATTAAAGCAACAGGCAGACAATATTGCAGCACAAAATGCAACACCAGAGAAGGACGAAAATGTAAGTGAATAATGGCAGTCTAGGCAATATTGACGTATCGAAGCTCACGTACCAGGGTCGGGAGGCTCTACGTAAGCTATTGCTCAATAGCTTTGACGCATTTTTTGAGTACCTGTTCGGTTACGAAGTCGCCCCTCACCAGACAGAATGGGCGATGATTGTAGACGGTCGTGCCTCCCAAGTCCATACATGTGCAGCCAGGCTAGCTAACCGAAGCAATGATATCTGTGAATGCCCGCTAGTGTTCTATCCAGAATATGACGCTCCCCGATGGCAGCAGCTCATGCTCATGGCACCGCGAAACCACAGCAAGACCGCTATGTTCAGTGTCGCCTATCCGCTATGGCTCATTGCTAAAGACCAGAAGGTTCGTATCGTCCTAGTCTCCAACACAGCTACGCAGGCAGAGTCGTTCCTTCGACAGATTACGACGATTCTTGAAAACAGTGAGAGATTCCGTGTTATGTTCGGTAACCTAGTGCCAAAGATTCCAGACAAGTGGACTCAGAAGGAAATCATTGTTGAACGTGACGCTCCAGAATTGAAAGACCCGACTGTCTCCGCAACAGGTACAGGCGGTGCGATTCTGTCCAAGCGTGCCGATGTGATTATTTGTGACGACCTGCTGAACAAGCAGAATACCCGCACCGCTATGCAGCGAGACGCTACCCGAGAGTGGTTCTTTGAAGTCCTGAAGCCAGTCCTAGAGCCAACAGGTCAGATGATTGTTGTAGGTACGGCGTGGCACAAGAAAGACCTGTACCACGAGCTAATGCGTAAGAAGTCCTACCAGATTAGGCGACGCTATGATGCAATTGTAGACCCTGTAGCTCACAAGACATTGTGGCAGTCTCGCTGGTCGTGGGAAAAGCTCCAAGAAGAACTGGAAGAGATGGGTACGTCGTCGTTCAATAAAGCTTACCGCAACCTCGTTACTGATAAAGCCAGTCAGGTGTTTAAGGATGAGCCACTGCAGCGTGCATTAGACCGTGGAAGCAACAGGACACTCATTTACCAGCTAGACTACAGCAACTGGGACTTAGGTGGTATGACGGTCTCGATGGGTGTAGACCTTGCGATTAGTGAACGCTCCACGTCAGACTATTGCGGATTCGCAGTCATTGGTCGCCTCCAGAACGGTGACAAGATTCCACTGCATTTGAGTATCGATAGGTTGTCCTTTGCCGACCAAGAAAGAAGGATTGTTGATTTGTACAGGCGATTTTTGCCAGGGATTATCATTGTCGAGAAGAACGGCTACCAAGCAGCCCTCACCCGAGACCTCGCTGAAGTCTCAGATATGCCGATTGAAGGCTACCAGACAGGCGGTGAAAAGTACGATGAAGAAGTCGGCTTGAACTCCCTAGCTGTAGAGTTCGAGAACGACAAGTGGACATTGCCTTGTTCGTCTAATAGTCCGTATTCAGTCAAGATGGCAAACATCTTAGTTGAAGCCATGAAGCAGTTTCCAGATGGACACACGCACGACTTGCTGATGGCTCTATGGTTCGCCAACACAGGTATGCGTAAGCTGATTTACACCGACAGACCAAAAGGTCACGCTGTTGGTTCGAGAAGGGATATTTTAAGGCGATAAAATGTTGTATAATAGAACAAAGAATAGCAAGGGGCAAAAGGAATGAAGCAAACAGGATTAGTTCGACGGATTGTATCAGAGATGAGAGGCAAGGTTAGTGAGTCAAACAGCTTGTGGAGTCGCTACCTCGGTTCGTTTTTCCGTCCAAATATTACAGTTACAGACTATGACAGGAATGACTACGACCTGTTCCGTTCCATTTATTACAACAGCCGTATCAATGGCAAAGGTGACGTGTACCAGCTTGTTGCAGCCCTAGGAAAGCCAATCGTCAACATCACCGCAGGATTCGTTATTGGTCGTGGTGTGAAGATTGAGCTTGAGAACGCAGGTAGCAATAACCTAATCCAAGAAGCTGAAAACGAAATCAACGAGTGGGTTCAGAAGAATGAACGCCACCTGTTTAACGTAGCCAAGCGTGCGTACCGAGACGGTGACGCATACATCCATATTGACGAGTTCGGACGTATCACAGACGTTGACGCTAAAGGCGTTGAGGTGATGGTTGACCCAATCAGCGGTAGAGTGATTGGTGCAGACGTTCGCCGAGAAGTCGATATCGTAGAAAGCTCCGACCTAACGGCTAATAAGAATAAGGTCAAGTATGTTTACGTCAAGCAGTACCGCACAGATTCAATCCGTATCTATCGCTATAAGGCTAACTCACCAAACGAGCCAGAGATTTTATGGGAGAGAGTCTATACCGATGATGGTGCAGTTGAAATCCCAGTCGATGAAGAAACAGGTCAACAGCTAGGCGTTCCTGCATCACGTATCCGTGAGCGATTGTTGCCGTTGAAGATGTATCATAACGAGCCAGAAGCAGAAGCAGTCTATGGCAACAGTGACTACCAGAACCTCCTGAGCCTATTCGAGCAGTACAGCTCTGTCATTAGAGAGGCTACCCGTGGTGTGAAGTATAACGCCGTGCCGATTCCGATTCTGATTGGCGTGAAAGACCCAAGCAAAACAGAAGCTAATGACCCAGCCACAAGCGGTGCAGGACAGACAGAACAGAACGAAGGTGTAGCGTGGGGTCAAGATAGAGTCATCTATATCGATAGCGATAAGGGCGACGCTAAAATGCTGCAGGGCAATAGCTTTATGGGTGATGTGTCCTCTCTTCTCCAGCTGTACTTTTACCTGATTGTTCAAGGCTCAGAGACTCCAGAGTTCTCGTTCGGTACAGCAGTCACTAGCTCCAAAGCCTCTACTCAGACCCAAGAGCCGATTCTCAGTATGAAGATTGTCCGCAAGCAGCAAGAGTTCGCTGAGTTCATCCAAGACATGGTGAATACGTACATTGAACGTCGTATTTTGATGAGCGACCCAGTGTACTTGCCACTGAAGGAAGAAATGCCAACAGTTCGTGTAATCTTTCCGCCTATCGCTGATGAAGACAAGACTATGACGCTATCTGCTGCTCAGTGGGGATATGAAAACGGTATCCTCACCGCCGAAAAGGTCATTGAGCTTGCTCTAGGTGATAAGATTAAGGATATCCCAGAAGAAGTGAAACGTGCTGTTGCTGAAGCCCAGAAGAAGAACGAAAGCTCCAGCAGCTCCAGTGACCGTTTAGTTCGAGACCTGTTAGCCCGCACCAATCAGACCAATCAACCGCAACAAACTAAAGGAGGCGAAGACAATGAAGGCACAGAAACTGAAACAGAGTAGGAGTAACGGCTGATGGTTGTTACTACGAGAGGCCCTCGCTCAGCAAAGAGTGATTATCTGCGTCAGGCTATTATGCTTGAGAATGAATTGCAGCAGCTGCTTGATGATTGGGGTGTTGATGTCCATGAAGCAATGCTAGAGCATAGCAGCTCTAGCGGTATCAAAGACACGACAGGATTGCTTGCAGCCCTCACCGCAACCGTCACTCTCTACCTAGTGAGGTTCGGTGAAACAATGAACGATAGCGTCGGTCGTATTGCTAAGCTACGTGCACAATCAGCCCTAGAGCGGTCAGTCCCGCTGCTGCGTTCTGTCAACGCCACGAAAGCATTGCACAGTTTCAAAGCTGATATGGAGAACTTCGCTGAATATGCCAAACGCACATGGCAAAGCGTACCGTACGGCTCATTTGAGTTAACGTTCCTAGACAGGATGGACGCAATCGACCTCAGCTCGAAGAAGACTATCACAAACATTATCCAGCTAGGAGTCAAAGATGGCTTAGGCTCTCGTGACATTGAAAAGCTGCTCCAGTCGTACATTAACCCGAAAGACGGTAAGCCAGGAAAGCCCTATGATATCGCCCGCAAGCTGTTGAAAGCAGATATGAAGTACTTGCCGAAAAACGTTCTGCCTGGCTCGATTCAAAGCAATCTGTATTCGATTGCCAGAACAGGCTCAGCCGAGATGTATCGCAACATGACAGACTGGATGTACGAGAAGGCTGATTGGGTAGATGGTTACGATTGGGTACTCAGCCGTAGTCATCCGAGAGAAGACATGTGCGATGAGCTTGCTGCTGCTAGTCCGTACCCGAAGAACGCAGAGCGACCGTTCAGCCATAACCACTGCTTGTGCGATTGGGTAGAGCATTTGAAAACGCCAAAAGAGTTGCGGGCTATGCTAGATAGAGGCGATTCGTTGTATAATCGTAATTAGATAGGAAACAAGGGAGGACGAAATGAAGAGAATCAAAGATAACGATAGTGACCACGTGTTTGCACACTTGCTGGGCAAGAACACTATCGAGATTGTACGTCAGAAGCAGCGGTTCATTATTTCGGGAACTGATTTTACGCTAATCGGTACGTCGTCAACGGGCAAAGAGAAAATGGTACTCACTGTTGAAGACGGCAAGCTGATTGAGGATGACCTCAAGTTCCGTGATACACCAGAGCTGAGCGATGAAGAAAAGGAGGCTCAGGCACAAGCCTTGAAAGACGCTGAAGACAATACCGAGACTGAAGAAGACGCTATGAAAGGCAAAGACAAAGAAGGCGAAAACAACGGTGAAGGTGACGACACCGAAGGCAAGAAAGAAAAAGGCGAGAAAGAAAGTGGAAAAGAATAGGAGAGACCGCCACCATATCGTTCACAATCGTGCTGAATGGAACTTGCGTCCAGCAGGTGCTATGATTCGCCGAGAAGGAACACTGATTCCAGAAATGCCTCGCACTCTCCACAACCTGATTCATTCAGAATGCCCGTCAGTACCGTTACTGGCGGTTCATTCGTTAGAGAGGACGGCTCAAATGTTCAGACCAGGGCGAGACACGCTAGAGTCAATGGATAATCTCATGTCCGCCATAGAGAAGTCCGTTGACCATCCACGTGCTCATGAGCTAGAACGCAACCTTGCCATGCTTGCCATAGAGGCTATCGACTTGCAGCGTCCATACATCCAGGAGCTATTCAGCCGTCATAACGCAGTAGTAATTCCCTTCCCGAAAACAGTTGCAAGATAAATGCTAATGCTGTATATTAGGATTAAAGCGATATACGCTGCAGAAAAGTTATCAAAACTGAGACGAGAGATTTATGTGTGAGGTGGAAGTCGTACATGAAATCACGTCTTGTTTTATTTAGAAAGGGGTATAAGGAGAAATGAACAGAAAGGTATTCGCAGAACAAAGTCGCAGCACGATTGCTGAGATGGATTCTTCGTCACTTGACAGTTTGATTCCCCTGAACCAAGACATGGTTGCGAAAGTGACCGAAGGTGACCCCGACCCAATGTTCGTTACTCTCGAAGTGCTGAATGAAGGCGTTTCTGCAAACGGTCGTTACTATGACGCGGACGCATTAGCTGAAGTCTGTTCTCAGATTAACGCTAACCGCCCAGACGGCTATGCTGGACACCTCCAACAGTCAGAACGAAGTAGTAAAGTGCCAGATGTCGAAACGATTTGGCTCGGTGCAGTAGTTAAGGAAGTCGATGGCAAGCTTCGCCTGTTTGCTAAAGGCTATGTCCTACCCGACGCTACGAAACGCCGTTCCTATATCAAAAGGGCAAAAGCTGCTGGCAAACGTATCTCCGTAAGCATTTACGGTACAGCAAGGCAAGTCTATGATTCAGCGATTAAGGCTTACCGTCAGGCAGCTATTGAACTTGAAAGTATCGACTGGGCACGATGGGGTGCGGAAGGCGTACGCACGTCAGGTAGCTTCGCCGTAACGGCTGAGATGCACGATGAGAGTAACAGTAAAGGAGAGAGTATGGAAAAAGCCGAAGTCTTGAAGGCTGCTACGCTCGAGGACTTGAAACAATACGTTAGTCCCGAAGTAATCTCCGAGATGACCAGCGAGGCGGTCAATGCTGCTAAAGCAGAGTCCCGTGAAGTCGTCAGCGAAATGGCAGATATCACTGCCCAGCTAGGAGATAAGCCTCTCGAAACAATCGCAGAAATGCGGAAAGAGAACGCTGAATTGAAACTTGACAAGGAGCTATCCTCGAAAGTTAGCGATTCAGTAGCTCGCAAGATGGTACGCCGTATGGTAGTTAGTGAAATGCGTGAAGACAACGCACTCACCGTTACCCAGGCGGTAGACCGTGTTCTAGCGAGTGAAGAGGGCAAGCATGTCGTCGCTGAAATGACAGCCGTAGAGCCAGTCGTTCAGCCGAAGATTGCACAGCCTGCTGCTAAGGCAGACAAACACCGATTCATCACGAAACGGGGCTAATAGAAACTATAAGTAGGAGCTAATAAAATGGCAGAAAATCTACGTTCAGATGGCAAAGCAGTTGACGTTGTGGTTACCCGAGATGTTCATAAAGGTGACCCAGTGTTAGCTGAAGGTTGGTGTGGTGTTGCTATGCGTAACGCTAAAGCCAACGAAACTGTAGCTATCGAAACTACGCAGCGTGAGTTCGCGTTCAATATTGGAGCAGAAGTCGCAGCTAAGGGTGCAGTGCTTTACATCAAAGCAGATGGTAAGCTTACCGCAACTGCTGGTACAGACGTTCCGTTTTGTAAAGTCACGCGGGCAAAAGATAGTAACAACATTGTGTGGGCAAAATTATTGCCACAGGTGAAATAAGAGAGGAGATAACAAAATGAAGTTCAATTTTGCTGAAGCTGCTCTCGAAGCAGAGAAAAAAGTCATCCAGGAAATGCGTGAAAAGGGTCGTGTTGAAGCCTTTGACTTTTCAGATGACATCCGCAGCGGTCGCTCGACCATTCGAGAAATGATTGGTACTAGCGACGGTGCGAAAGAGTTTTTGGAGAAAATCGTGTTCGACTTGGCAGCAGGTCGTCAGGAAGTTCCACTGCTCTATAAGGATATTTTCGACACTCAGACCGACGCAAACTTCCCAGAAGTTATGAAAGAGAAGACTGTTGGAAACGTCCAAACCGTATTCTTGGAGAAGTTCGAAGGCGGTGAAATCAAGTTCGGTTCATTCGGTGCTGGCGAAGAGAAGACTATCACCATGCGTACTTGGGCTTCTGGTATCGAATACGATGAAGATATCGCAGAGTACAACCAGACATGGCGTGTTGCCTCAATCGGTGAAAGCTTTGGTAAATCATACAACCACTTGCTGAACCACTTGCACCTTGGCTTGATTGTCAACGGTGTGTACTCAGGCACTACAACTGGCACAAGCTCGCAGGCAGATATCTTGGCAGCAGCTAAGGCTCAGAAGGGTCAGGGCGTAAAGAAACCAGGTGTTGCTCAGAAGATTAAGGGTGATATCACAGACAAGGCTGTATGGCGTGCTGCTATGCAAATCTTGCCAAAGGGTTCTGTCGTTCTGCACAACAGCTTTGACACCTTGGCTATCCAGAACGTGTTTGCGTCAGACTTGTACGTAAACAACAAGCCAGGTCAGCTGCAGCAGCACTTCGCTAACATCAAGTTCGTACCATATGACGGCGCGTCAATCGATGTAGGTGAAGACCACTACGACTACCAGGGTGTGCCACAAGGTACTGTTTACCTGCTCGTGCCGAAACTCAACTTTAAGGAGAAAATCAAGCACGACTTGCGTACCGATTCTGGTGATGGTGACTTGAGCCGTTTGATTCTCTCCCAGGTTGTAGGTCGTACTCGCCGTGGTGCATTGGCTGCACTTGGTGGTGAGAACGGTGCAATCAAAATCTCAGCTGCCTAGCAGTTGGGATAGAGGGCAGAAAGGGCTGGATAAAACCAGCTCTTTTTGTTATTATGGAGATGGGAAAGCTAGTGCCTGCCATAAGTTATCGCTCCCACGCGTTGAAGTTTTTTAGGCATAAACAATGGCTAGTTCCACCACTCCATTTTAGTGATTACCGTAATAGTCGGATGCTAACTAGAGCATCCGATTTGTGATATAATAGGGATATTGAAAAGGAGATAATAATATGGCAACAGTGGAACAGCTCGAAAAACTACGTCGTCGTATCGGCGACAGCTCAAAAAAGTTTGTTGACCGCTTCGAGGGCGACGGGAACACCACTGAATATGGCTTGTCATACCACAATGTCTTTAACGTAGTAGTTAGTATCAATGGCTCTAAACGCCCAGATGGCGATTATAAGGTTGTTGCCTCCAGCGGACAGATTCTGTTTCTTGCAGCTCCAGAGATGGACGCAGTAGTTGATGTAGAATACAGCTATGCTGGATATTCTGATGAACAGCTAAAGGGTATGATTGATACGTACGGCGTGAACGGTGCTGCCGTTGAGTGTCTGCAAGAGTTGTTAGCCGACAGTGCCAGGCTCTATGATTATCAGCAAGGGCAGACCTCAGACAAACGTTCCCAGGTGTTCGACCATTTGAAGGACTTGCTTGCCAGTGCAAAAGAAGCTGCAAACGGTACTACAAGCTATGGGTTGGTGTTTGGTCGTCGCCAGCCAGATATCCGACCGATTCATGCGGAGCGTCCAGATTTAACCCGCTCAGACATCTGGAGCAGTAATAATGTTTAGGAAGACGTTATGGTTATCAAGGATTGGATTGCGAGAGACCACCAAAACGCAGTAGTAAACAAAGAAATCAAGAAGTGGACGGAAATTACGGCACGCCAGTATGGAGTGCGTTCAGCCCAAGAGAACCCTGGCTTTGCAGCTGAAGTCGGGGCTGAAACATTTTTGAGAACCATTCCTGTACGCCTAGACCTATGGAACGGTAGCAGCACAGAGCAGCTTGATATTGTAGGCAAGGCTGAAGAAACAGATATCCGAAAGGGTGATAGATTCCGCATTAAGACACGACAAGGACGCTCGTATTGGCTGGTGGTCAATCGTGTAACGTTCTTTGGCGATACCGTGGAGCTAGGATTGAAGTATAGTTAGGTGGAATTATGAAGATTAGAGGAACAGACGAAGTATCAAAAAACCTGCAAGCCCTCGACCAGAAGGTCAAGCATAGGGCTGGTGTTATTATGGGCTACGTAGGTGCTGCAACTGTCACCCAGGCTAAACGAGGTGCACCTTGGACAGACCGCACAGGAAACGCTCGACGCTCCATTCACAGCGAGACTACAGCAAACGGTGCTAATATCGCAGTCAGTGTCGGTATCGGTGTGCATTATGGTGTGTATCTGGAGTTAGACCACGGCGGTAAGTATCGTATTATTGACCCGACAGTATTTGGTTACGGGAAGTCTCAAATGCAAGTACTATTAGGGAGTTTGCTATCATGAACAATGAACTACGCCAAACAGTAGCAGAGATTCTGCAATCAGACCAAAAGCTGCTCAATATGCTCAGCGACAAGAACGTACAATGGTCAGAGCCTGAAAGTGACAACGACAAGCCACACCGAAAGTGGAGTATCGTTCCGCTCGACAAGTTCCAGTACGACAAAATGAAGATGCCAGTAATCACGATTCAGATGGGCGACGATAACTTGATTGGCACACATTTAGTAGAGACATTATTGTACATTAGGTGCTATAATGGTAGTCAGAAGACCTACGTGGATATCACGTCGGCTTTAGACAGGGTTAGGCAGTTACTGCATAACCGCCGAGTCACTTTCAAGGAAAGCACGTTGATTGACTTTAAGTGGCAAGGAACGTCGGCTGAGTCGGTTGACCAGGCATGGAATATTCCATACAGAGAAGCTAGATTCAGCGTCCAACGTGTCTGAAGTAGGACACAGACCGTTACCAAAAATTAACTTTAACCGAGGAGTAGCTGTAAATGCAAGAAGATTTCAATCACGTTTACGGTGCTGGTATGCGCCATGGTCAGGTCAAGACCGCTGATGGAAAAGTCTTTGATATTGACGCGATTATCAATATTGAGGGTGACCCGCAGCAGGAAGATACGACCATCAAGGGTGATGATGTTATCAAAGCTACCTTCAGCTCTAACCGTACTGAAGATATTACGATTTCCGCAAATGGTATCAGCATGGACGTTCTGAAAGCTATTACAGGTAACGAGATTACCAAGAATGGCACAGACGGAGTTGAGATTCCTCTCGGCACAGTTTCTGAGCTGAACGCGCCGTACGTCGAGGTGGCAGGTGTTATCAACGCCCGTACTGAAGGCGGTACTGCCGTCAAGGTCACCAAGACCTGGCACAAAGTGCAGCTCAACAAAACTAAGATTACCGCTGGTAACGGAAATGAGCTTGCTGTTGAGATTTCAGGTTCAGCAGTTCAAGCGTCCAAAGACATTGCGGGTCAAGCATTAGCTTCTGTCCGAGTTGCAACTTTGAAGGTAGAAAAAGGTCAGGAATAAATCCTGATAGAAAAGGTAAGATAGATTAAAGGAGGCATTATGTCAGAGCAACCAAAACCACAAGTAGTATCAAGTGCAAAGGATTTCTTCCTTCGCCGTAAAAAGCGAGATGAAGCTGTCGCAGTCGAATTGCCAAGCGGGCTTGTAGTTTCCCTGAAACGACCAAGCGTTGATAAGCTGATTCGTGATGGACACATCCCATCAGACCTAGCTGTTAGTTTGCAGAAAGCGTCTGGCGGTGCAGGCTTGAAGGGTGGAGACCTAGAGAAGTACTATCAAGTAACCGACTTGATTACTGTCCACTCTGTTGTAGAGCCTAAAGTCCTGAAGGGCGATAAGGAACTTACCGAAGAACAGTATGAAGCTGGTTATATCTCTTTGAACGATATTGAGGACACAGATAAAGCTTTCATTATGGAGTATGTCCAGACTGGAGTAGCTAACCTGAAATCCTTTCGTCCTCAGCAGCAAGGCTGAATTACTCGATGAGCTTTGTAAAAGATATCCAGGCGTTCGCCCAAGTGACTTTTACGAAGGGTTAGATGAATATCAAGCTTTCGAGTTTGACCTAGCTATCGCTCATAAAGGAAAACTACGAGATGCTGAAGCTACGAATGCTCTGTTGCATGCTCTCCTAGAGGGTATGCGAAATATCATGAAATCAAACGGTGCGCAGGTATCAAATATGCCTAAGCCAAAGCCACTTGTAAAGGGTGAGCATGACGATGAAGTACCGTTGCTGAGAGATGTTTTATCAGCTCTCGGCGGAACAGGCACGATTCAGGAGTAAATAAATGGCAAACGTATTTTTAGGCTCAGTATACGCAAATCTGGAACTACGAGATACAGGCTGGACTACTGGTATTGCAGCAGCTCAGCGAAATATCAACAACTTCCACAGAAGCACGTCCGATGCAGCAGGTGGTAGCGAGACTTTCTCAAAAAGGTTCGCTGTTGCGATGGGCGTGATTTCTGGTATTGCGTCAAATGTTGTCAGTAGGTCTATCAACACCATTAAAGATTCGGTGGATGGTGCTGTTAGACGTGTTGACACGTTGCATGCTTCAGCTAGGACGTTCCAGTATATGGGCTTTTCGTCTCAGGCTGCTAGCAGAGCCACTGAGGCGTTGAAGAACTCTATTTTAGGATTACCGACGCCATTAGACCAGGCTATGCGCGGTATGACGGCTTTAGCTGCTACGTATGGTGATGTGGAGCTTGGTCAAAAGATGTTTACCGCTTTGAATAATGCCGTATTAGGCTTTGGCGGTACTGCTGCCATGGCGGAAAACGCCATTGCTCAGCTTAGCCAGTTGCCGATGGATGGTCCTTTGGACGCTCAGACATGGATGAGTCTTCGCAACAGTGGTTTGACGCCAGTGCTTGTTGCAATGTCTAAAGACATGGGAATGAGCGTTAGCCAGCTAAAGGCGGCGTTTGGTGAAGGAAAATTGAAGGTCTCTGATTTCGTCAATGAGCTTATCAAGATGGACAAGCAGGGTGGTGGCGGATTAGCTAGCCTAGCAAGTATTGCCAAGAATGCTACAGGCGGTATTAGTACCAGTATGGAAAATGCCAAGACTGCTGTGTCTCGTGGTCTTGCGTCCATTATTGACGCAGTTGGTCAAGGCAATATCGCTAACTCAATCAGCCAGAGTGGCAAAAGGATGGAGAACGCTTTGAATATGGTGGCAAAGGCAGTCCCGACAGTCCTCAACGCCTTTAACAGCTTGATGAACTTTATCAGCCAGAATAGAACCGTCATTGAAGTGTTAGCTGTAGCTGTTCTGTCGGGTGTTGCTGCCTGGAAAGCCTATCAGGTTGCTTTGACTGTTACCAAAGCTGTAACATCAGCCTATCAAGCTGTTAGCCGAGGTTTAGCTCTCGTTATGTCATTGCAGGCTCAGGGTCTAGGAATTGTTAGGGCTGCTTGGCTCGCACTAAATATCGCTATGAATGCAAACCCAATCGGTTTGATTGTTGGAGCGATTGCAGTTTTGACTGGAGTGTTGACCTACCTTCAACTGAAGTTCAATATCTTTGGCAAGGCGTTCGAGGCTCTACAGCCAGTGTTCTCTACAGTCGGTAGTTTCTTTGCTGATGTATTTGGAAAGATTGGCGCAGTTGCTACGAGTATCTTTAACGGCGTGGCTGATTTCTTCAAGAAATGGGGAAAGACAATTGCCATTGTCTTTGGTGTTATTTTTGCCCCGATTGTAGCTCCGATTGCAGCTATTATCTTGCTTGTGAAGAATTGGCAAACAGTCATGACTGTAGTGGGTGGTGCTATTAGTGGCGCACTTAAACCTATTGGTGTTGCCTTCTCAGTAGTAGCTGGTGTAGTTACTGGCGTGGTTGGTGCAATTATTAACGTAGTTCGCCGAGTTGCTGCTGTCATTGCTAGCGTCATTGGAACGATTGTTGGCATAATCAGCAGCGTTATCAGCACAGTTATTACCATTTTAATGCCAGTGATTCAGATTATTGATTTAATTATTACCGCGATTGTAGGCTTTGGCACTATTGTTTGGACAATCTTCAGTGGTATCGTTCAGGCTATTACGATTGTAGTTACTACGATTGTCCAAATTATCGGCGTGGTGCTTTACGGTACGATTATGAATATCTGGAATAATGTGTTTGTCCCATTCGGCACAGCTATCGCCTTTATTTTCACGCACTTAGGTGAGGTGATTACCATGGTAGGTTCAGTTATCGGTACTGTCATGACGACAGTCTTCAGCGTGATTTCGACAGTCTGGAGCGCAATTATGTCTGTAGTGATGCCGATTCTGTCAGCTATTTTCAACGTAGTGTCGTCAGTCTTTAACGGAGTACTCAGTGTCATTTCGAGTATTATGAATG
>ERZ773099.252-NODE-252-length-47416-cov-5.572919_pt1 | contig 47416 bp, 37 predicted proteins | sample MGYA00511120_ERZ773099 | MGnify/ENA primary metagenome ERZ773099 (study PRJEB29015, sample SAMEA2738012) | human oral metagenome | biome: human oral; feature: human-associated habitat; material: dental | place: China | collected 2104 ... | reverse complement strand
CCGCCATTTGCTTCGTATTTAATACCTACTTCCGTTACAGCCTTATCCTTCCATATAGGCATCACTGTCGTGTTTGAGAGTACTTTAAAGGCTTCTCCCGGACCTGCAAACTTTGCAAATCCATTTATTTCAAGCTGCCACTTATTGAATTCCTTATCAGCAGGTGGTGTAAATCCACATTCGGGAAGTGTATATTCGCTGTCTCTATCCACTTCTACTTCACTCATAGTCTGAGTGCCGCCATTAGGCTTAAAGGTGATTTTTACCTTATCAGGTGCAGGAGGAACAGGTGGTGCCGCCTTCTCTTTCCATAACGCAGTGACAGCTACATTATCACTTGCTACTATGCCCTCGCCCGGCTGCTTATCTACTGCAGTTGCAGAACCGATAATAACCGACCACTTGTCAAATTCCTTATCCGTTGGGGCTGTAAAGCTGCATACAGGAAGTGTATAATTACTGCCCTTTTCTACCTGAATAAGATCCATATTACCGTTACCGCCGTTTTTGTTAAACGTTATATTTGCCTTGTCGGGCACCGGTACAGGTGGCACAGGCGGCACTGTCTTCGCCTTCCACATAGCGGTAACACTTACATCGCCACCAGCTACTATACTCTCTCCCGGCATTTTATCTACAGCAGGAAATCCTGTTACGGTAACCGACCACTTGTCGAATTCCTTATCGGCAGGAGCTGTAAAGCTACATACAGGAAGCGTATAGTTGCTACCTTTTTCTACCTCTACGGCGGGCATGCTGCCGCTTCCCGTGTTACCGTTAAACGTAACATTCACCTTGACAGGTGCAGGTGCCGGCGGCGGTGTCTTTTCTTTCCACATAGCCTTAACTTCTACGTTATCGCTCGCTACTATGCTCTCTCCCGGCATTTTATCTACAGCAGGAGATCCTGTTACGGTAACCGACCACTTGTCGAATTCCTTATCAGCAGGAGCTGTAAAGCGACATACAGGTAAGGTGTATTCACTGTCTTTTACGATCGCCTTAGCAGGCATGTTTCCGCTACCGCCGTTTTTATCAAAAGTTACATTTACCTTAGGCTTTGCCCTCCACACAGCTGTAACCTTAATGTTATCACTTGCCGTTACCTTTTCGCCGGGGTTTTTATCTTCAGCAGAATCATCGCCTATCTTAACAGACCATTTATCAAATTCCATACCCTCAGGTGCTGTAAAAGTACATGCAGGTAATTTATATTCGCTGTATTTATTTACCTCTACGGAATTCATATTACCGCTTCCGCCGTTTTTATCAAAGGAAACCGTAACCTTTCCCGGTGCAGGATCAACCTTCCATAGAGGCTTTACAATAACATCATGAGTTACCGTGAATTTAGCTCCGGGGTTAAAGTCCTTAATAAAACCGTTCATGCGGATTTGCCATTTATCAAATATCATACCCGCCGGCGGGGTTATTTTACATGTAGAAGGTAGCGTATATTCATTGCCTTCTTCAACCCATTCATCGGGAATCGAACCCGTGCCTTCATTCGGATCATACTGAACCACCGGAATATCTTCATATATAGCTTTAAATTCCGCATCCCCTTTTACATGAATCCAATCACCGGATGTGTCTTCATATGTCTCGGGAGCGGCATTTCCAACAGTCACCTGCCAATGCTTAAAGCTCTTCCTGTCCGGAGCTTCAAACTCAGAATGCGGTATTTCAAACCAAGAATCCTTGGGCACCTTCTTGCTTTCCATGGTGCCGGTACCACCGTTTTTATTGAATTTAATATTGAACTTTGTTGAAGGTGCATTTTTCCATATAGCTTTTATGAATAAGTCACTATCGCATTTTACCTTATCAAATGGCTGCTTGCTTTCTCCTGTAGGTGCATTTTCATCTGTTTTTACCTCCCAGTAATCAAAAACCTTTCCCGAAGGTGCATCAAATTTTGGCTTAGGCAGAACATAATTATCTCCCGGCAGGCATTCATCTGTTTCTTCATTTTCATCCGGTGCATTAGGGTCTATGTGGATCATATGCATATCTTCAAAAACCGCTTCCAGCTTTGTATCATCGGTGATTCTAATTATATCGCCAATGCGTTTAAGTCCTAAATCATTGCTGCCGACCTTTACGTTATATCCTCTGAATCCCGTTCCCCCTTCCTGTTCAAACTCCGGTTCAGGTATTACGAAATTACTGTTCATAGCTACATATTCGGGATTCATATTTCCACCGGCTCCTCCCGGAAGGTAACTGATTTTACATACATCAAATGGAGTCTCCTCCCAAATAGGTTTGAAGTTCATGTCAGCTAAAACCGTTATGGTTTCACCCGGTTTAATATCCTTATGATAACCGTCCATTTCTACATGCCACTTACTAAATACCTTTCCTGCAGGAGGTTTAATACTGCAACGAGGCACCTCATATTCTTCATCCAGGCTGGAAAATTCATCTTCCATTTCCGTGCTTCCGCCATTTTTGTCAAAGCGAGCAACAGGACGATTTTTCCATATGGCCTTACACTTCACGTTATCAGAAGCTATGATGGTATCATCCTTTTTGTATAACTTAGGAGCTGCCTTACCTATTCTCACCTCCCATTCGGAAAATTCCTTTGCTTCGCTCGGAGGTTCGAATTCACATTCAGGTAATTCATATTCGGAATTTTTTTCTACCTCCTCTTCTTTCATCTCACCGTTTCCACCACCGGCATCGAAGGTTATCTTTACCATAGTTTCTCTGCCTGTCGGCTTTGCAGGATTCTTACGATTGGACTTGGTAGTTTTTCCCTTAGCCTTCTTAACGATCTTGCTGCCCGGCTTTGATTTTCCGGCAAGTTTCTTAACGCCCACCTTTTTTGTATATGCATTGCCGGCATTCTTTTCTCCTTGCTTGGAAGAAGCTGCCATCGACGGCATAAATGCCGTAATCAGCATAGCTAACGACAATGTCAGACTCAATACCTTAGACTTGATTTTCATAGCTCTACCGTATCCTTTCCCCTTAATAAACACTCCTTATTCTATTTAAAAGAAAATTTGATAACCACCTTTGCTTTTGCAATCTTTTTATTTCCAAGTACCAGGAAAGTAAGTTTTCCTTTTTTAAGCTTCTTAATTTCCTTAGCTGTTAATTTAATCTTATATGCTCCCTTTTTGCCGATTGATTTTAAATCCATCTTTTTGATGAGTTTCTTTCCCATTCTAAGTTCCGCATTAAGTTTTTTAAGATCGGCCTGTTTTGCGCCCTTTATATCAAGCGTAAGCACTGCCTTCTTTGCTTTCTTTTTAATTTTGAAAGTCTTTGGCGCTTTGATTTTAAGCTTAGTTAGCGGTTTAGGAGGAATTTTTTCATACTCAGGAGTGATGACAGTATTATCTTTAAGCTCGAAACTATCTCCTACTTCCAGCATCTTAGCCTGTTCACCGGCTACCTCTACCTTCCATCCTGTAAATTTCATGCCTTCCGATATAGGATGTTTTTCCGTATCATACTTAGGAAGTGTAATGGTAGTGTCTACTTCATAGCTATGCTCTTCTGCACCTTCCTTGAAATTGAACTTGACGGTTTTTACCGGTATCTGAGGAATTTTAGTCTTCCATACAGCTGTAAATTCCGTGTTATCATCCAGCATAAATGCTGCGCCCGGAAGATATTGATTATGCTCTTCATCCTCCCATGCTACAAATTCTTTGGTTTCATCTACCGCAGCAAACGCAGGCAATGGCAAGAAGATTTCTTCACTTCCGGTTACAACGATGTTCTCAGGTAGTTTTCCGTTTATTTCTTCATCGCCGCTATTGAACTTAGCTGTAATTTTCTTGCCCCATACCGCTTTAACGCTTATGCTGTCGCTCGCTGCTATTCTATCTCCCGGCATCTTAAATACAGGTGCCGCTGCTCCGACTTTAACCTCCCACTTTAAGAATTCGCTTCCTGAAGGAGCTGTAAATTCACAAGATGGAAGTGTGTACTTGCTGTTCTTTGTAACTGTTTCATTCAGCATTTCTCCGCTGCCGCCATCAGCATCGAAAGTTACATCTACAGAAGGTATCAACTTATTTTTCCATACGGCCTTTACCGTAACGTTGTCTATTACCTTTATAATGTCTCCGGCATTTTTAAAGCTTGGATTTTCACTTCCCTGCTTTACTTCCCACTTATCAAATTCCATGCCTTCAGGAGCTTCAAATGTAGAAGCCGGAAGTACATAATCGTCACCTTCTTCCGCTGTTACTTCCGCCATATCGCCGCTTCCGCCATTTTTATCAAAGGTAATTTTAAACTTTTTAGGCATCGGTGCAGGCTTATCCTTCCATAAGGCCTTGACGATTATATCTGCGCTCGCAGTTATGCTATCCCCCGGTACTTTTTCCACTTCCTGAGCTGCTCCGATCTTTACGGACCATTTGTCAAACACTTGATTATCAGGAGCTTCAAAACCGCATTCAGGCAATTTATATTCAGCATCTTTATTCAAAATTCCACCGGACATACTTCCCTTACCGCCATTTGCATCAAAGCTTAAGGAAACTTTGCCTTCAGGAACAGATGACTTTGCCGTAAAATCTATTGCATCCACTTCAGGATGTGAATTTGACACATTGCTTACGAAATTTTCACCATCGAATGAACACACCTGTAGCTTCAATTTATATGATTTATCCTTTGGTATGCCTTCAAATGAAATTTCATGTTCTATTCCCTTACCTTTGTTTTGTTCAAATGATAGTAATTTATCATCTCCCACTGCCTTTGCAAGGCATAGAAGCGACGAAGATGTAAGTTTATCAACCGTTGTAAAAGTATTTTCCTTTACATCGCTTCCGATGGTTCTCTTTACCTTTATTTTAAGACCCGGCTGTATGGTAGTGTAACTTTGAACTCTAAGAACCAGGTCAAAATTACCGCTAAGGGTTGCCATGTCCTTGACCTTAAACTTAGCTGTAAGTTTTTCGTTTGCCATGGTGTTTATTTCAGTTTTATCGAGCGTAAAGTTTTCAATGCCTGATATCTTCGCCCATATGGCTGTTATCTCTTTATCTGTCTTAGGTGTAAATTTTTCGCCCGGTTTTTTAAACATTCCATGACCAATATCCCAAGCCTTGAATTCTTTCCCCGCAGGTGCTGCAAACTCACACTCCGGAAGAATATATTCCTTGTCCTTTTCTACCGTAATAGTCTTAGTTTCGTTGGTTCCGTTATTTGCCTTAAATAAAAGATTCACCATAGGTATCGGCTTATTTTTCCATACGGCCTTTACCGTAACGTTGCCTGTTACCTTAACCGAATCACCCGGAATTTTATCCACAGGTGCCGCACCTCCTACAGTTACAGACCATTTGTCAAATTCCTTGCCTTCGGGTGCCCCAAACGCACAAGCAGGAAGGATATAATCATCATTTTCTTCGACTTCCGCTTCAGGCATTTCTCCTTCACCGCCATCAGCATCAAAGGTTACCTTGTACTTCGGTGTAGGCGGTGCAGGTTTATCCTTCCACTCAGCCTTCACTGTTACATTGCCTGAGGTTATAATCTTATCTCCCGGATTTTTGCCTTCAGGTGCACTGCCTCCTATTGATACAGACCACTTATCAAATACCTTTTCAGCAGGTGGCTCAAACTCGCAATTAGGCAGCTCATATTCGCTATCCTTATCAATAATTTCACTCTGCATGCTTCCCGTGCCTCCGTTTGCATCGAAGTTTACCGATACCTTGCCTTCAGGAATGCTTGACTTTGCAGTAAAATCTATTGCGTCCGTTTCATAGTGAGCACTTGCCACACTACTTGTAAAATTCTCATTATCAAATGAGCATACTTGTAGCTTTAGCTTATATGTTTTATCCTCAGGTATTCCTTCAAATGATATTTCATGCTCTATTTCCTTGCCTTTGTTTTGTTCAAATGATAGTAATTTATCATCTCCCACTGCCTTTGCAAGGCATAGAAGCGACGAAGATGTAAGTTTATCAACCGTTGTAAAAGTATTTTCCTTTACATCGCTTCCGATGGTTCTCTTTACCTTTATTTTAAGACCCGGCTGTATGGTAGTGTAACTTTGAACTCTAAGAACCAGGTCAAAATTACCGCTAAGGGTTGCCATGTCCTTGACCTTAAACTTAGCTGTAAGTTTTTCGTTTGCCATGGTGTTTATTTCAGTTTTATCGAGCGTAAAGTTTTCAATGCCTGATATCTTCGCCCATATGGCTGTTATCTCTTTATCTGTCTTAGGTGTAAATTTTTCGCCCGGTTTTTTAAACATTCCATGACCAAGATCCCAACTCTTGAATTCTTTCCCCGCAGGTGCTGCAAAATCACACTCGGGAAGGATATATTCCTTATCCTTTTCTACCTTAACGGTCTTAATTTCGTTGGTTCCGTTGTTTGCTTTAAATGTAAGATTTACAGTATTGTTATTGCTCTGCCCAAGCTTTACAGTCCATGAACAACTCGGTTCTTCGCCTGCTTCTTCATCTTCGTCATCATATTTCTTGATAAGTGCCTTAAGCGCATCAAAACATGCTTGATCTTCTGTATAAACTTCTACCTTGGCAATAGAATCTTCAAATGCAATCTTGTCAATTTTCTTAAGTTCCTTCGGCACTTGTATCTTTTTAAGATCAGACTTATAAAAAGCTCTTACATTGATTCTTTCATACCCTTCCGGTATGTTAAGACCTGATATTTTAAGCCCCGAAAAAGCATGGTTCCCAATCGTTGTTATTTTTACACCACCCATAGTTTCAGGAAGATTGACAGTCTTATCACTTTGTGTATTAAACTTTTCAAGTCCGCTGTCGCTGAATCCTGTGAGTATAGCTCCGCTTGACTTAAAATCGCCTTCTTCAAAAACGTTTCTTTTCTTAGTATTACCTTTCTTCTGTGCATTTGCAGCCTTTAGGGCGTGCTTTTCAATTTCTTTTTTCTTAACATCCTGCTGCTTACCTGTCTTTGCTAATGCAGGCGAGAAAGCCGACATCACCATAGCCAACACCAATGCTAAACTAAGCACCCTACTTTTGATTTTCATTACTACCTCCCATAACAAAACATAACTGAACCGGGTTATACCTTACTTACCGTATGGTAACAAATCCGCAGTTATAAATCAAGGGAAATTCACCTAAGAGACACATAATTTTCACATACAATTTTTAAATTGTTTCTTGAACAAGCTGTATTTTATTCTCACCCAACAACCCTTGCTTTATATATAGTAATAATTTTACAATAATTTCTTCGCATATTTAATTACCGGCCTTTTGATGCAAATACACTTTTTTAAAAATATATCTTATAAATCACATTTTTTTAAACAAAAAGCACGAAGATTTGCCTAAAAAGCATGTATTTAGAAACACAAAACTGTATTTAAGAGCCGCATTATATTTAAAATGCATCTACAAAAATTCTGTAGATAGCATAAAATAGTGTAAAATATATGAGGTATAGTCACCTGCAACCGAAAGGAAGGCTCTTTGGATATAATAAAATTTTGTTTTTATGGTATAGTAATCGGAATTTCAAATGTCATCCCCGGACTAAGCGGTGGCACGATGGCAGCTGTACTTCAGATATATGAAAGACTTCTCAAGGCCTTGTCGCTTAAAGGATTTAAGCGGGATCTTAAGTTTATACTCCCCCTATCCTTTGGTATCTTAATCGGGATATACGGGTTCAGCAACTTCATACTGATAGCACTTAACAAGGTACCGATGATTACGGGTTTTGCATTCATCGGGCTTATTTTAGGAAGCATTCCTATTCTGTACTCTCATGCAATTCGTTCAGGAAGACATAACATAATTAATTTAATCTTCTTTACGTTAGGTCTTCTTTTAATGCTCGTATTCATAACCCTTTCTAAGGGAGGTCACAGGATATCTCCGGCTCAAATTTCCGTAGACAGATCAATGCACTTCTATCTCTTGATATTTGCAACCTGTATAGTTGCAAGCTTTGCCATGGTACTCCCCGGGCTCAGCGGATCTCTCGTTTTAATGCTCCTTGGAACATACAGCAAGGTAATATATGCCGTATCTCACATAGATATTAAAATCCTGACAGCGGCTGCTATAGGTTCTGTAATAGGAATAATCTTAAGTGCCAAGATAATAAGTAAATTAATAGAAATGTTTCCTTCCGCAACAAGATTTTTCATACTTGGACTGGTAACATTTTCCGCGATTGCAATCTATCCGGGATTTGCTTTTAATAAAGAAGGCATGATAGCAGCGCTTTCTCTAATAGCTGCGGCAAGCTTGTCATATCTCAGCACAAGAAAGCACTAAATTCTATAGGCCATACGCCTTTTTCTTACGCATCATTTTAGATTGGCTTATACCGAGCTTTTTAGCCGCTTTTCGTGTACTGCCTTCGTTTATTAGCGCCCACTGAATTATCTCTTTCTCATACTGAGCCACTTTATCCGAAAGTGCCGTGCCTTCAAGATCTTCTATATTTGCAGTAAATGTAGCGCCTTTTTTTGCAGACTGTAAAGACCCGAATGTAAACCCGCTGCGCTTTCCTTTATATAACAGATTTTTAACTTCTTTTCTATGAATTTCATCCTGTCTTATATTAGAAACCAACATTTCCACAAGAGACTTTACTTCCTCGGCATTGTTTGGCCAGTCATACAAAATCATCTCCTTCATGGCGTTTGGAGTAAGTCTTTTATTTCTGTTGTACTTTTTATTAAATATAGCTATATTCTCATTTATGAGCCTCTTAAGATCCTCAGGTCTATCTCTAAGAGGCGGTATCTCTATAGTAGCGGAGTTCAGTATGTAATACAGATCCTCTCTAAACCTTCCGGTGTCTACCTGATGTTTTAAAGATAAACTTGTAGATGCTACCACTCTGACATTAAGATCTCTCTTTTTCTTTGATTTTAGCCTTGCGAACTTCTTGTTTCTTAAAGTTTCAGCAAGTTTCAGCTGTGATGAATTCGAAAGTTCATCTACATTTTCAAGGTAAAGCGTGCCGTTATTCGCCCTCTCTAAATACCCGTGACTTATAACTTCACTTGTGTTTTCATCTTTTTGAGATTCAACACCGTACATCGCCGATTCAAAATTTCTATCGGATATATTGTTACAATTCACCTTGATATACGAGCTGTACCTTCTGAAGCTATTCGTATGGATCGTTCTAACCAGCATTTCTTTTCCGCAGCCGGGCTCTCCTTCAATAAGTATGTTTCCCTCCTGCTTTGCCAAGTTGCTCGCATTTGAAAAAATCATATCCATAGAAGAACCTTCTGTAATTTTAGGGTGAATATCTTCATCGCCAGGGCTTATAGATTCGTCAAACGTTTTTTTATCTATCTCGTGCTTCTTATATAAAAGGTCTATCTTATCAAAGGCGGTTTCATTTTGTTTTATCAGTTTGTACGTAAAGGTCACATAGTTATCTACATATTCTACAAGTGTCATAATATTTATATTCTTTCCCATAGAGCAGGCCGTAAGACTTGCCTGTTTTGCATCGTTTATGAGGTTTACCAAAAAGAGCGTAGCATTTTCCTTTGCTATCAGCACGCTCAAAGCCTCGGCACCGGGCTCGTTAGCGCAGTTTACGATAAAATCAAACGAATTTTCCTTATCCCTAAGTTCATTGTAACACCCCAAAGTATTCTGAATGTCCATGGAATAGATATTATCCACAAAGCCGTCAGTTATCCACTTAAGCTCGGCAGATGAGAAGTTTTGAGCATGCTTATTATCTATTATCGCTATCACCTTTTTATTCTTATCATCGCTTCGTATAGCGGCTGCATAGCTGATCACCTGTAGGATGCTGGTCGCTATAATTGCAGCTCCCTTTGTTTTTTTCGATAATTTAGGAACCTTTGATATGGATCCGCCTTCATCTAAAATTGATAAAACATACTTTTTAGGATTTTTTTCATTTGCCTCGGCAACGGGATTTGCCCCAAAAAGTATTGCATGCCCTGATACCTCTATCTGGCCATAGAAAAAATCCACCCCCGATATCTCATCAATATCCAAAGGAATGCCCGCAAGAGAACTTATACAAAAGACCCTGTCTCCTTCAGAAAACTTGGACCTTTTTTGATATTTAGATCCGATCTTTTCAACAGTTCCAAAAAGCATTCCGCCACTATCCGTATAGGGGTTATGCAGTTTGCCCCGTGTCTTAATAATATTTAAAATATCCTCTTTTATGCGCTCTTTATCATATCTTGCGGCATTACATATCTGATGAAAGCTCGCATCTTCAATTTTGATGCTATGTACCTTTATCAGCATCTCATTCTCTGTAATATCCTTGTTGGAATCGAGCTTCCATGCAGATACCGGCAAGGACGATGCCGGTTCTATCACTCTGTTAATAAAAAATTTCTTCATAACGCCATATACTACTTTATTTATCAGTATTTATTATTACTAACGCTTCCTTGACGATATGTTCACTTGTAAGCCCGTATTTTTCTCTAAGCAGATCAGGCTTTCCTGATTCGCCGTAGGTATCCATTTGAGCAACTGCCCTTATTTTTTTATTGCCATATGGAGCTAAACTTTCTGAAACTGCAGAAAACAAACCGCCTATTATCGAATGTTCTTCACAGGTAACTATCCCTTTTGTATTCTCGGATTCATTTAAAATTGTATCTATATCAAGTGGCTTTATAGTGTGCATGTCTATGAGAGTACAACTTACACCCAGCTTTTCAAGTTCTTCATCCGCTTTAAGCATTTCATTTACCATTATGCCTGTAGCTATGAAAGTAATATCCTTGCCTTTTTTTAAGACCTTAGCCTTTCCGATTTCAAATGTATCTTCATCGCCATATATTACAGGAATCTTAGATCTTCCAAGCCTCACATAGACAGGGCCTTCCAAATCTATTGCATTTTGTACCAATTTTCCTGCAGATATAGCATCACCCGGGCAAATTACCCTCATCGTAGGTATGGTCCGCATAAGTGCTATGTCTTCAAACGTTTGGTGGCTTGCACCGTCTTCGCCTACAGTTATTCCGGAATGTGTAGCACAAACTTTAACATTGAGATTGGAAGCGCCTATAGAATTTCTTATGACCTCAAAGGCTCTTCCTGTAGCAAACATGGCAAACGTACTTGCACAAACGACCTTTCCTACTGCAGCAAGACCTGCGGAAGCTCCATACATGTTTTGCTCTGCAATTCCCATATTAAAGAATCTGTCCGGAAATTCCTTTGCAAACAATGAAGTCTTTGTAGAGCCTGAAAGATCTGCATCCATAACTACCAGTTTATCGTTGTTTTTCCCTATTTCTACGAGCTTTTTACCATAAGCCTCCCTTGTAGCTATCATATCCATATCTACCAACTTCCTCCAATTTCAGCCAAAGCTATCTTTTCTTCCTCTGCGTTGCATGACTTCCCATGCCAAGACACCTCATTTTCCATGAACGACACACCTTTTCCCTTCACGGTATTCGCTATAATTGCGCTGGGACGTCCCTTACATTCTCTAGCCTTTTCAAAAGCGGAAAGTATGTCGTCAAAACTATGTCCATTTATATTGATTACATTAAAGCCAAATGCCTCGAGTTTATCATCTAAAGGCATTATATTCATCACTTCGCTGTTTTTACCGTCAATCTGAAGGCCGTTATGATCGATTATGACGCAAAGATTATCAAGCTTATAGTGGGCTGCAGACATGAAGGCTTCCCAAACTATCCCCTCTTGAATTTCACCATCTCCAAGCAGAGCATAGATTCGGGCTTTGCTTTTGTCCAATCTCTTACCCAGTGCCATACCGATCGCTGCAGATATTCCCTGACCTAATGACCCGGTTGTCATATCGACTCCATTTACTCTGTGCATATCAGGATGCCCTTGAAAATCGCTGCCGATCTTCCTCAGCGTCAAAAGATCTTCTCTCCCGAAATACCCTTTTTCAGCAAGCACTGAATATAGCGCAGGTGCAGAATGTCCCTTCGAAAGCACAAATCTGTCTCTATCTTCATCATACGGTTTTTTAGGATCAACATTTAATTCTTTAAAATAAAGTGCTGTTAAAATATCCGCTGCGGAAAGCGAACCGCCGGGATGTCCGCTACCTGCCGCCGTAGTGGATTTAATAATTCCTACTCGCACGTTCTTTGCGATTTGCTGCAACGTTTCCAATATTCCTCCTGATATAACATTCAAAAAAAAAGACAAAATAAAAGAGCCCCTAAAGGCTCCTTTACGTTTATTCGCTTATGCTAATTTTTCGTAGACACTAACCTGCTTCGATGTTTTTCCTCTACGCTCGAACTTTACAGCTCCATCGCTGAGTGCATATAAAGTATCATCTCCGCCCTTTGCAACATTATTTCCCGGATAGAATTTAGTTCCGCGCTGTCTTACAAGTATACTGCCTGCAGTTACAAACTTTCCATCTCCCGCTTTAACGCCGAGTCTTTTGGATTTACTGTCTCTACCGTTTTTCGAGCTACCTACACCTTTTTTACTTGCCATTTATCTCACCCCTTTTCTATTCAAATTCTTTATTTATTGCCTCTATTATAACAGGCTTTGTTGCCTTCTCATCGATTTCGATGTTATTTTCTTTAGCAAATTCTATAAGTTCAGCCTTTTTCATTCCACTAAGCGCCGGCTTCTTCTTTTTAGCTTGAGTATCTTCAGCTTTTTTATCGGTGCTCACCTTAGCCTCCGCCTTTGGAGCCGTCCTTTTAGCACCGCCTGTTGTAATTCCCGTTATCTCAATTTCCGTATAAGGCTGTCTGTGACCTTGCTTTCTCCTATAATCCTTCTTCGCCTTATACTTGTAAATGATTATCTTCTTGCCTTTTCCGTGATCAAGAACCTTTGCCTCTACTGCTGCTCCTTCTACATAAGGTGCACCTACGAGGGTTTCCTTGTCATTTTCGATAAGAAGCACTTTATCCAATGTGATCTTGCCTTTTTCCTTTTCAAGCTTTTCCACTTGGATGATATCGCCCTTTGTAACGCGATATTGCTTACCTCCGGTTTCTACGATTGCGTACATATCTTTCCTCCTCATTCCAGACTCGCCGAGACAGGTAATCTTTTTATGGAATCCATCCACCTGAATCGTGCGGCATAACATAGTGGTGCGGCTGGCCGGAGTCGAACCGGCACGGTTGCCCACACGCCCCTCAAGCGTGCGCGTCTACCAATTCCGCCACAGCCGCAACTCTTAGCATTTTAACATAATAATCCTTGCTACTGCAAGCCATAAGGCTTTAATTTCTTTTAATATGAGGATTTATTTATCTGCCAAGATTGATTATTTTTAAGCTTTAGTTATTGGAATCCAAAGTTCCATCCATACCCCATAGAATTCGTACAAATTTTATAGGTTAGATCACATAGAAAGCAGTTCCGCACATATGCTTTCCGGTAGTTCATGTTACAGGTTATCTTTATCACATATTTGCATGTATTTGCAATAGTCACAGGCATTTTTAAATCTATTTTTTCTCGGCTTGATATCTCCTTCAATGAGTTCATCAACGTATTCATAAATCCGCTCTTCAAGCATTTTTAGTTTTTCTAGAATATAATCCTCATCTACAAATTTGCCCTTGGCGTACCTGCTCTTTTTTACCCCCTCATTGTCTCCTGTCACAGCAAAAAACTCATTTGGATCTGTCGCATTCTTAAATTCTTCGTTCAAATGCTCATCATCATCCAGCATGATCCCGTTAAAATGCAAAGCTTCAGTATTTGCTCCCGGTTTAACATCCTTTGTTATTTTTTTATAGAACAATGAACCGAATTCAAGGTTTTCGTTATTTAGCACCGCCATTAAATAAATCAATAATTGCGGCTTCCAGTCATCATTCAGAATATTCGTATTTAATTTATTTTCAAACGTTTTATAATCTATGATTCTGGTTTTTCGAGATGCAAAGACGTCCACTCTATCGATTTTACCGGAAATATTAACGTTCAAATTTTCCCTTCCCCTAAGCTTTATCGATGATATTCTCTGTCCGTCCTTGAACTTTTCCTCAGGCATAACGGATACTATGTCTCCCGCCTTAAGCTCTGAAAGTATGTCTTGAGAAGCAAGATATGCTTTCTTTGCAATGCATAGGCATCTATATTCGTCTTGAGGATTTTGAATCCTTGTAATTTCATCTTTTATAACCTCGTCCACTATGGGCTTTATATCATCTTTTGAAATATTTGAAAAATCCAAAAGCCCATTTTCGTTTCTTTTCGCCGTATTCGCTATATACAAAGCCGCCTCTTCCAAAATTTTATGATAGATTTCTCCTCGTCTTCTGGGATCTAGAGAATCCGTTTTCTCTTCGCATACACCTACTCCTCTATCGAGAAAATACCTGAACGGACACGCTCCCAAGCTTTCAATGCCCGTAGGACTCATGAACACATCGTGTTTGTTATTTTTAAAAGAAATATCGTATAACCTCTGTACGGTGTTCTTATTCAATTTAAAGTTAATCTTTTTCGTGAGCTTTTCGTTTTCGCTTTTCAAAGAGTTTCCCCTGATGAAGGCAAGAGCTTCTTCGGTTAATTTATCATAACAATAATTTTCTCTATAAACAGTCCTTAAAATTTCAAGCATCTCTTTACGGTAATATCCTGTATCTTCATTCTGAAATACTGCGAGCTTATCTGCTTTTTTAGCCTTGTTTAGATAGCTTCTAAAGTACATCGCTTCACTTTTATCCATTAATAAATCGGACTTAAGTTCTTCAATGTGCTTCTTCTCGCTGAGAGTAAAAAATTCCAAGGAATGATTCGTTCCTACCTCCTTTGAAGTTTCAAGAACTATTACGATTTTTTTATTATCAAACAGCATTTCATTCATATCACATACCGTAACAGCATCGAGTAAAATATCGTTCTTACTGTAAAATATTGTATTTAAGAACAGATGTGCTACTTCAAAGAACTCATTTGGCTTGGCAATACTAAAGCCTTCCGTAGAGGAAATGCAAAAACGTTTTTCTAAATCTCTTAAAGTTTCAAAAAATTCATTCAAGAAGGATTTTATTTTCGTTTCAAGATCCACATTATTTTGTAAGGCATCGTTTAAAGCCGCGCAATACCTTTCAATACATTCATATAAATTCGTTTCTCTAAAGAAATTCTCAAGACTGTACAGCTTTTCATCTAAAGATCCCTCATTGTTTAAGCTCTGCGCAAGATGGGATATCGTTTTTAAAAATTCAACTTCTTTCTTAAAATGCCCTGCTTTGCATAAATCGATGTCACCGTCATTAACAGCTTCACTTACAGGTAATTCATATTCCATAGTGTCTTTATTTATAGGAAATTCACAGTCAACATTATTCTCACTTGTATGGACTTCATAGCCCACACTATCCCCATTTGTAGGGATTTCATAGTCCACACTATCTTTACTTATAGGGATTTCATGAAAGTGTTTGCTAAAAAAACTTAGAGCCTTATCTATTTCATACCCCGAAAATCCGGCAAATCCTGACTTTACGAGGTTTAAAAGTTTGTCTTTACTCGGCACAGAGCAATACTTTAAAAGCGCATCCACGTATATAAAAACTTTGTTTATGTATCTTTGATATTGCAGGTTGTACGCAATCCCAAAGCTCCCCAGTAAATCCTGTATTTGTTCAAGACCTTCCTCATCTCCCGTGATTATTGCAATATCACTAAGTTTAACTGCATTCGTCCTTATTTCATTTAGAATATATGAGACCGCAATGAGCGCATCTTCCTTTACGGATTTGCCGGGAAGTTCTGTAAGATATTTCTCTTTATCATCACCTCTTCCTTTGAGTGAATTTACAGTTAAAACTCGAGACGGTTCTTCAATTAAATTTATATCTTCAGTTATTTCATCCTGCAATATATGCACATCCGTATGTTTTGAAACAGCCCTTAAAAAATTCAATTCAAGCGGCGTGCTTTCAGGAGTTTTAACGTAAAACACCCGATATTTAAATTTATTTTCTTCTGCATTTTCTATGAGTTTTATAGCCTTGTTAATCAATTCCTCATCATCTAACAACTCTTCAACAACCTGTAGCTTTCCACCACCCGCCAATTCTTCACCGGCAAACAGTTTTTCATCATTGAGTAGCTCTCCACCATCGATCAGTTTTCCATCATGGAGCAAATTTTCACCATTGATGAGCTTCTCATCATTGAGTAACTTTGCATCAAATATATTTTCATAAGCCTTAATCAATACTTGCAAATCCGACAATTTTTGTTTCAATATTTGTGATTCCTGCGAGCTGCTTGTTGAAATATTTTCTAATACAACTTTAAGTTTTTCTGAATTTATGCCTTCTTGTCTTAACTCTATAATTTCATCTAATATGTATTTATTATCAATCATTTCATTAAATTCAGCTGAAATTACGTTGAGCTTTGATTTATTTTTTCGTATTAACTGAGAGATGAAAAAGAGCGAGGTAGTCCTGTCTATATGCCTATATGAAACACCTACATCAGCCATGTATTTTTTTGCAAGACGCAAAATGGATGTAAACTGCACATCAAAGACTACTCCCGCCTCTCTTTTATTTAAAAGACTTCTTTTAATCTCATACGGATTGTAATCATCTGCAATTATTATATCGTATGGCTTAACATTGTCCAGAAGATATGCTTCTACCGATCTTATATCACTTATTTTATGTATTTTCAGCATTCTCTAACAAAACCTTTCTATTTTTTTCAAGCAAAGAAATTATATCACTACAGATTTGAAATATATAGTGCATCCGTCACTTATGAGCGTAATATTTACCATATACTCTTTAAAAAAGTCCCCGCAATGCGGAGACTTTTAAGTATTGTCAATAACTTTGCCTTGCAATCAAATACAACTTTTAGCATTAAGAATTATAGGCATCTTTTGATAACAATGGTATTAAAAATTTATTATCCTATGCAAGGTCGGGGTTACATCATGCCACCCATTCCTCCCATACCGCCCATTCCTCCGGCAGGCATAGCAGGAACATCAGCAGCATCTTCCTTTACATCTGATACCGCCGCCTCCGTTGTAAGTAGCATAGAAGCCACGGATGCCGCATTTTCAAGCGCAGACCTTGTAACCATGGCAGGATCTACAATACCTTCATCCATCATATCTCCATACTGTTCGTTGGCTGCATTGAAACCTACGCCTTCTTCGCTTCCTTTGATTTTAGACACTACAACGCTTCCTTCAAAACCGGAATTTTCAGCAATCTGACGAAGCGGCTCTTCGAGTGCTCTCACTATTATGTTTGCACCTGTCTTTTCATCCCCTGAAAGCTTGTTTGCTTCATTTACAACCGCAGGTATTGCATTTACAAATGCCGTACCGCCACCTGCGATGATTCCCTCTTCTACAGCTGCCTTAGTTGCGTTGAGCGCATCCTCAATCCTTAGCTTTCGCTCTTTAAGCTCAGTTTCCGTAGCTGCTCCTACATTAATTACAGCAACTCCGCCTGAAAGCTTTGCAAGCCTTTCCTGAGCCTTTTCCTTATCGAAGTCATTGTCTGCATTCTCGATAGTTTTTCTAATAAGAGAAATTCTATTATCTATAAGCTGCTTATCTCCACCGCCATTTACAATTACAGTATTATCCTTTGTAGCCTTGATAGTACCTGCAGTACCGAGCTGTTCGAGGGTTACATCCTTAAGCTCGTATCCTACTTCGCTACTTATAACCGTAGCGCCTGTAAGCACTGCAATATCTTCAAGCATATCCTTTCGTCTGTCACCGAATCCCGGAGCCTTCACAGCCGCACATTCAAATGTGCCTCTGAGCTTATTTACTACAAGTGTAGCAAGCGCTTCGCCCTCTACATCTTCAGCAATTATAAGCAATTTCTTGCCTTGCTGCACTATGTTTTCAATGAGAGGAAGAATATCCTTGATGTTTGTAATTTTCTTATCCGTAATTAGAATATACGGGTTTTCCATAACGGTTTCCATCTTTTCAGGATCCGTTACCATATAGGCGGAAAGATATCCCCTATCAAACTGCATACCTTCTACAACATCTAAGGTAGTACCCATGGTCTTTGCTTCTTCTACCGTTATTACGCCGTCTTTGCCTACTTTTTCCATAGCTTCTGCAATGAGCTCACCTGTCTCTTCATCAGCTGCAGATACGGCAGCTACCTGTGCTATGCTTTCCTTCTTTTCTACAGGTTTTGCAAGCTCCGCTATCCTATCAATAGCAACCTTTGTAGCCTTGTTTATTCCCTTTTTGAGGATCATAGGGTTTGCGCCTGCAGCAAGGTTTTTAAAACCTTCTCTAATCATTATCTGAGCTAGAAGTGTTGCTGTAGTAGTACCGTCTCCGGCCTTGTCGTTCGTTTTATTTGCAACTTCCTTTACAAGCTGAGCTCCCATATTTTCAAGTTCATCCTCAAGCTCTATCTCTCTTGCAATGGTCACTCCGTCATTAGTGATCATAGGTGATCCGAATTTCCTGTCTAAAAGTACATTTCTTCCCTTTGGTCCCAATGTGATTTTTACCGTGTTTGCAAGCTTATCCACACCATCTAACAACTTCTTCCTAGCTTCTTCTCCATAATCAAGATTCTTTGCCATAACTATCCTCCTTTAAAACATTTTTCCTATTTCAATATCTGTTCACCGGTAATAAATATACCACCTGACCGCTTTCATTTATCACAGCTCACAGGCTCTATATCTACTCAATGATAGCGAGTATACTATCCTGTTTTACAATTATGTATTCTTCAGAATCGTGTTTTACCTTTGTACCGGCATATTCTGAAAACAATACCGTATCCCCCACCTTTACGATTATGGGTTCATCTTTAGTGCCATCTCCGACCGCAACTACTTCTGCAAAGTTTTTCTGCTCATCCTTATCTCCCGGAATGATGATTCCACTGGTAGTGCTTTCTTCTACCGTCTTAGCCTTTAGAGCCACATTATCCTTTAATGGCTTAATTCCTATACTCATTTTAATCCTCCTCTTCAATACAGCTTTCGTTTTTCTGTTAGCACTCTCATTCCTCGAGTGCTAACAACTGATAGTTTACCACATAAATTTAATCACCGTCAATACTTTTTTTGCAAAAAAATATTTTGTCTTAACAGAGAATATCACTTACAATCCTTATTAGAACACACAGGGACCTTTTTATTTCCCTTTAAAACCATCATGCTTCCGCATTTCTTGCAAATTTCACCTGTAGGCCTATCCCAATAGGCTGTATCACATTTAGGGTAGCCGCTGCAGCCGTAAAACACCTTGCCCTTTCGCGTAACCTTCTCGACTATCTCTTTACCGCATTTAGGACATTTTACACCCGTTGACTTTACTATCGGCTTTGTGGTTTTACATGTAGGGTAGCCACTGCAGGCAATGAACTTGCCGAATCTTCCCTGTTTTATCATCATGGGCTTTCCGCATTTAGGGCAGTTTTCTCCTGCTAAAACTTCTTCAAACTTGACCTTCTCGATATTGGATTCTGCAACTTTAAGCTCTTTTACAAAACCGCCGTAAAAATCTCTAATTACATCCTTCCACTGCAAAGTCCCCATTTCTACACTGTCTAAACGATCTTCCATCCTTGCTGTAAATTCTATATCAACTATGTCTTTAAAATACTTGCTTATGAGTTCATTTACAAGTATTCCAAGTTCCTCCGCAATCAATACTTTCTTTTCTCGCTTGATGTAATTTCTGGTTATGAGGGTCGTTATCGTCGGAGCATACGTACTCGGTCTTCCTATATTATTTTCTTCAAGGAACTTCACAAGGCTCGCTTCTGTAAATCTTGCAGGAGGCTTTGTGAAATGCTGCTCGAGCGACAGTTTGTCCTTCAGTGTAAGCACATCACCTTCCTTTACATCGGGAATCAGGCTGTCCTTATCATCTGCAAAGTCATAGACTTTCGTATATCCGTCAAACGTCTTTATAGACCCTGTCTTTCTAAATATATAATCCCCATTTTTTATTTCCACTACGGTGCTATCGAACACGCAAGAGCTCATTTGACTTGCTATGAATCTTGTCCATATTAGCCTATATAACTTGTACTGCTCAGCTGTGAGCGAATTTTGAATGCTTTCAGGTGTAAGAAAAGGATCTGACGGCCTTATTGCTTCATGTGCATCCTGAATGTCCTTTTTCTTATTTGAATAGAAATTATTGGAATAGTACTTTTCTGAATACCTTACTATTATAAATTCCTTGGCCTTTGCCTTGGCATCGTCTGAAATTCTGACAGAATCCGTCCTTATGTATGAAATGAGTCCTGTAGTACCCTTTCCCGGTATATCCACTCCTTCGTATAATTTCTGAGCAACCGACATCGTCTTTTTAGTAGAGAAGTTCAGCTTATTCGCTGCATCCTGCTGAAGGCTGCTCGTGGTAAAAGGTGCGTAAGGCCTTCTTTTCTTCTCCTTTTTAATTACGGATGAAATGCTGAAGCTACCGTCACAAATAGCTTTTTCATGATTTTCAGCCTCGTTTACATTGTGAATTTCTATATTTTTATTTTTAAACTTCACAAGTTCCGCATCAAATCCGTCGTGCTCATTAAACTCTGCAAATATTTTCCAGTACTCCTCCGGCACAAAATTCTTTATCGCTTCTTCCCTGTCACAGATAATTTTAAGAGCGGCAGACTGAACTCTGCCTGCGCTGAGCCCTCTGCGTACCTTACGCCAAAGCAGCGGACTTATTTGATAGCCCACGAGCCTGTCAAGTACCCTTCTTCCCTGCTGCGCATCAACTAGTGACTCGTTTATTTCCCTAGGCTCTTTTATAGCCTTTTTTACGGTATCCTTAGTGATCTCGTTAAAGGTAACTCTGCATGAATCATTTTCTGAAATACCCAGAAGATATGCAAGATGCCACGCTATAGCTTCTCCTTCTCTGTCGGGATCGGGAGCCAGATAAACATCACTCGCATTTTCCGCCTGTTTTTTAATATCCTTGATTACAGAGGCCTTTCCTCTGACATTTATATATTCAGGCTCAAAATCTTCTTCTATCTTAACGCCCATTCTGCTCTTCGGTAAATCACGAATATGACCTACGGTAGCAACGACCTTATAACCGCTACCTAAGAACTTTGAAATAGTCTTAGCCTTGGATGGTGATTCCACAACCACAAGCTTCTGTGAACGCTTACGCTTAACTGTCTTTTTCATACAAATTCCACCTCGTAAAAAAAGCGAAGACAAATCTAATATTTGACCTCGCTAATAGATATTCATATTAAAACCTATGCTCTAAAATCTTACATAGCATTATATTTATGTGTTAACCTTGAAATTTTTCTTGCTGCTGTCTTTTTATGCATAAATCCATGCGATGCCTTCATAAGCTTCTTCTCAAGATCCAATAACTTCTCTCCTGCAACCTTCTTATCACCAGCAGTTACCGCTTCATTAAACTCCTTGGTCATATCCTTTAGCTTATGCTTTATTCTGTTGTTCTTAGCAGTTTTCTTAGCAATAACTTGAATTCTCTTCTTTGCTGATTTTATGTTTGCCATCAGTATTTCTCCTATTCATTTAATTTATTATTACACTAGCAGATAACAGTATATAAGATAAAAAGTTCTTTGTCAATCATTTTAAAAAATTTCAGGGCTGCGCCATAATAATTACTTGTCTTCTTTATCAAGCGGCTTCATCGTCGGAAATAAAATAACATCTCTTATAGAAGCTGCATTCGTTATAAGCATTATAACCCTGTCTATTCCTATGCCGAGCCCTCCTGTAGGCGGTAGCCCGACTTCAAGCGCATTTACAAAATCTTCATCCATAGGATGAGCCTCATCATCACCTGCATCCAATTGTTCTTGCTGCGATTTAAACCTCTTAAGCTGATCTATCGGATCGTTAAGCTCTGAAAATCCGTTCGCAACTTCCCAGCAGTTTATATATGCTTCAAAACGCCTCGTTATCCTCGGGTCACTGCTGTCTCTTTTTGAAAGCGGTGAAATTTCAACTGGGTGTCCTGTAACGAATATTGGGCCTTCCAAATGATCTTCACAGTACATTTCAAAGAGTTCGGCTATTATCGTTCCTCTGCTCATCTTATCTGCATTTTCTATCTTATGTTTTTTAGCTACCTCAATGGCTTCCTCGTCCGTTTGAATCTTATCAAAGTCTTCATTCGCCCATTTTTTTACGGCATCTACCATAGTGATCCTGTCCCAAGGAGGTGTAAGATCGAATTCCTTTCCTTGGTAAGTTATTTTCATACTGCCGTTTACCTTCTCAGAAACCTTCGCTATCAAGTTTTCCGTAATATCCATGACAGTATCCATATCGCCATAAGCCTGGTATAATTCCATGGATGTAAATTCAGGATTGTGGTTTCTGTCCATGCCCTCATTTCTGAACATTTTACCCATTTCATATACCCTGTCAAGACCTCCTACGATAAGCCTTTTCAGGTAGAGTTCGTTGGATATCCTGAGTTTCATATCCAAATCGAGGGTGTTGTGATGCGTGTTGAAGGGTCTTGCATTCGCTCCTCCTGCGATCGTTGTAAGCACCGGAGTATCCACATCTAAAAAACCTCTATCGTCTTCAAGATAGCGCCTTATCTCCTTTATTATCGCAGCTCTCTTTCTAAATGTATCCGCAACATCATCATTTACGATCAGATCTACATATCTTTGCCTATATCTCAGATCTTGATCCTTAAGTCCTTTAAACTTATCCGGAAGTACCTGAAGCGACTTTGATAACAGTGCGATATCGCTTACCCTTATGGATATTTCGCCATGTCTGGTTTTAAAAACACTTCCTTTAACGCCAACAATATCACCTATATCATAGGTTTTAAACACTTCATACTCCTCAGGTGTGATCTCATCCTGCCTGATATAACACTGGATTCTTCCGAGTTTATCCTTTATATCTATAAAAGATGCTTTTCCCATGTGCCTGTTCGCCATTATTCTGCCTGCACATGATACCTCTTTGCCGTCGAAATCATCAAAGCCGCCTTTGATCTCTTGACTGTATGCATCTACATCCCACTTTTCAGTAAGAAAGGGGTTCCTGCCTTCATTTTGCAGTTTCAAGAGCTTATCTCGTCTAATTTGTCTTTGCTCGCTTATATTCTCAGCAGTCTCCTCATAGATTTCTTGAGGTTCTTTTTCAATATTACTCATAACAGCCTCCTTACTTACTTTGAAATTTTAAGGATCTTGTATTTAACTGTTTTACCGCTGGGAATGTCTATACTAACGGTTTCTCCCACCTTATGTTTTAGAAGTCCCTTACCTATAGGGGATTCATTTGAAATCAAATTATTGAACGGATCCGCCTCCGCCGAACCGACTATCCTGTATGTTTCTTCCTTCTTTTTCGTAATATTTTTAAGATGCACATTGAGCCCAAGATCCACAACATCACCCTTTGCCGCATTGCTATCTATGATCTCGTAGTTATTGAGCATGTCTTCAAGCACGCTGATTCTCTCTTCAAGCTCCGCCTGTTCGTTCTTTGCCGCATCATATTCGGAATTCTCAGAAAGATCCCCATAGGCTGTAGCCTCTTTTATCCTGTCTGCAACTTCTTTTCGCCTCACACCTACTAATTCATCATATTCCTTCTGTTTTTCCTCTAAACCTTTTTGCGTAAGAAATACAGTTTCACTCATTTTTCCACCTGGGCAATTGCCGTCCTTTCCGTTAAATAACTCTTAAGTACTCAAATTATTATATGAAAATAAAACTTGCTTGTCAAACGCCAAACTCCTGCCTTCCGGCAACAATCCTCGCTATCAAAACACATCCAACGCATGCCGTTATACTAATTCTAGGATTCAGAAATCTTAAAGATATCTTTTAACACCAACCATACCAAATCATATCCCCAATATTCCTTTAATGTTTCTTCTTCCATTTCATACAAAATCTTCTCAATAAGTTTTTTATATTTATTTATACGTCCAAAGGCAGAAGGCAGGCTCACTTCTATTCCTTCAGAATTTTTAAACGCAATTTAACCGCTATATTTGTTGTTTGCACAAAGTTTTTTAACTTCAATCTATGGATGCTTCAAGTACTTCCTGAACCAGTCCCGATATGTCTAATTTTTCTTCGCTTCTTAAAATATTTTCAAGCCTCGGTTTTGTAACAGGATGCTTAGGTAGAAAGACCGTACAGCAGTCTTCAAACGGTTCTATCGAAATATCATAACAACCAATATCCTTGGCGATTCCTATAATATCTCTCTTATCATAAGCTATGAGCGGCCGTAATATTGGAAGATTCGCTGCAGCATCCGTAACCGTCAATGATTCTGCAGTTTGGCTTGCGACCTGCCCGAGGCTCTCTCCTGTAATAAGTGCATTTGCATGGACTTCCTCTGCAATGATATTTGCAATTCTAATCATAAACCTTCTTGTAAGTATGGTACCTTCGTTTTCAGGAGCCTTGCTTCTTATAGCCATCTGTGCGGGAAGCAAATTTACGGTTCGTACGTCAAAATTACCAACATATTCTGCCAGCTGATCCTTAAGTCTCATAACCTTATCCAAAGCTCTCTTGCTCGTATAGGGATAAGAATTAAAATGAACGGCGGATATACTCATTCCTCGCCTTGCCATCAAAAAGCCTGCAACAGGACTATCTATCCCGCCCGAAAGCAGAAGTAAGCCCTTTCCACAGGCTCCAAGAGGCAGACCTCCCTGTCCTCTTATCCTGTCTTCATATATATATGCATTCTCGTTTCTCACATTCACGTTTATTATGAGGTCCGGGTTATGCACATCCACACCTATATTTTTTACGGCCTTAAGTATGCCGGCTCCCACCTTACTCGCTATTTCAGGTGACTTGGCGGGAAAGCTCTTATCGGATCTTTTCGCCTCAACCTTGAATGTATCTATAGCTCTGTCTCGCCTCAATTGCTCTACAAACCCCGGAGCTGCATCTATAATATAACTTAAATTAGGCTTTGTGATAAGCGCAAAACTAATAGAATCTATACCGAATACACTGAGGAGCTTAGATCTTAATCTTCCCAAAAAATCATTTTTTTTCGTCTCATTTAAATCATTAATTTCCTTTGTGATGTCCATGATGAGAAGTCCGCCCTTGGATTTAATATCAGGATCCATGAGATCTGAAACTTTTTCCTTAATTCTCCTCATGAGTATACGCTCAAAATGGTGCCTATTGCCACCCTTAAGCGCTACTTCACCATATCTTATAAGCACAGCCATTTCATCCATATATTACCAGCCTTTACACTAAACGAGAAATTTACAACTTCTTTTATTTGTAAACATACGAATATTAAAGCGAGAATGTCATTTGCATTAAATGAGAAAATTCACAACTTCTTTTATTGCACACACTGCATCGTCAATATCAGCCTTTGTCGTATCATTTGAAAAACTGAATCTGACAACGTCCATATCATTATAACCTAAAGCCTTAAGCACGTGACTTTCTTTAGCTTTAGAACTGCAGGCGGAACCTGTAGAAACATATACCCCCTTGTCTTCAAGTGCATGCACGATGACTTCCGGTTTAAACCCCTTGAATCTGACAGCCTGAATATAAGGTGATGCTTGAGATGGCAGAATAGGAACAAGCTCTTTGAATCCACTGATTTTATCTAAGAAATATCTTTTGATATCGCCTTTTTTTGCATCGGAATCAAAAGCTCGACTTTCCTTCAGTGCTTCTGCAAACGCAGAGATCGCAGGTACATTCTCAGTACCCGATCTGATTCCATATTCCTGCCCTCCGCCATAGATAAAAGGCCTGACTGCCTTTATACCTGTACCGAAAATAAGAGCTCCGATGCCTTTAGGACCTCCTATCTTATGCGCACTCACCGATGCAAAATCAAGCTCGGCCTCTATGTCCATCTTGGAAAACGACTGCACGCAGTCTGAGTGAAAATAGGTATGCCTTATCTTTCCCCGTCTTAAGGGTTCAAGCCTTGCATTTGATTCCCTTATGATATTCGAAATTTTGTGGAGTGGCTGGATGGCACCTACTTCGCTATTTACATGTTGAATGCTGACGAGCGCCGTATCTTCATCTATTTTTTCATATAGCTCATTAAGATTTAGCGAGCCGTCCTTATCTACAGATACCGTATCCACAATGATATTTTCACTCTTTATGTTTTCGCAAACATTTAAAACGGAAGGATGCTCTATCTGAGATGTGATGATTTTAAGCCTTGCATCGTCTCTTAAAAGCCCTCGTATGATAATATTATTTGCCTCCGTAGCTGATCCTGTAAATACTACCTTCTTTGCGTCAGGGATCGAATGCTTCAGTATGTATTCTCTTGCCCTTGAAAGCTCCTTCTCCGCAAGTCTTCCCGCTTCATGAATGGATGACGGATTCGCAAAAGCTTCTTTTGAAACTCTTAAAAACTCAGCTATTGAAGCCTTGCTTTGTTTGGTTGTGGCTGCATTATCTAAATATACCATCGTAACCTTTACTACTTGGCGTAGTCAACAGCACGTACTTCTCTCATCACGTTTACTTTAATCTGTCCCGGATATTGAAGTTCTGACTCTATCCTCTTAGAAACATCCCTCGCAAGTACTGCAATCTCTTCATCACTAACCTTGTCGGGCTGCACTATGATTCTTATTTCTCTTCCTGCTTGTACGGCAAATGAACTGTCAACGCCCTCTGTAGTATTTGCAATTTCCTCAAGCTGTTGCAATCTCTTAATGTAGGTTTCGAGCGTCTCTCTTCGTGCTCCCGGTCTTGCAGCGGAAAGAGCATCGGCTGCCGTAACGAGTATGGCTTCTATCGATCTGTGTTCATAATCGCCATGATGCGAAATCATACCGTCTATGATACTTTGTTTTTCTTTGTACTTTTTGAGGAGTTCCACACCGAGCTCTACGTGCGTACCTTCCTGCTCCTGATCTACCGCCTTGCCTATATCATGTAAAAGCCCTGCACGCTTTGCAACCATAGGATCGAAACCGAGTTCACCGGCCATCATACCTGCAAGATGCGCTACCTCTATGGAATGTTTAAGTACATTTTGTCCATATGAAGTTCTGAATTTGAGCTTTCCGAGTAACTTTACAAGCTCCGGATGCAACTTGTATACGCCCACTTCGTATAGAGCCTTCTCGCCTTCATCCTTCATCTCCTTTTCGATTTCCTTTCGAGATTTTTCAACCATCTCTTCTATCCTGGCAGGATGAATTCTACCATCGATGATAAGCTTTTCAATTGCTTTTTTTGCTATCTCACGTCTAACCGAGTCAAAGCCTGAAAGCACTACGGCTTCAGGAGTATCATCAATAATTACATCTATACCGGTCGCATTTTCTATAGCTCTAATATTTCTTCCTTCCCTACCTATGATTCTTCCCTTCATATCATCATTCGGTAGAGCTACAACCGATACCGTATTTTCAACAATGTAATCCGATGCACATCTTTGTACGGCTGTTGCTATTATTTCTTTCGCTTTTTTATCCGCTTCGCTTAGAGCTTCCGTTTCTATCTCTTTAATCTTCTCGCCCACTTCTTTTCTTATATCTTGCTCCACTTCATTTAGAAGCTCTTCCTTTGCCTGATCCTTGGTGTGCCCTGAAACCCGCTCAAGTTCCGCTATCTTCTTTTCACGAAACTTACTTAAAGCCGCTTTTTCCTTTTCAATCTCTCTTTCCTGCGCAGATAGTGCATCTCTTGATTTTGCAACCTCATCCAACTTTCTGTCGAGGCCTTCTTCCTTTTTTATGATTCTCTCTTCTATCTGTTGTGCAGAAGCTCTTATTCCTCGAGCTTCTTTTTCCGCTTCCCTTGCGATTTTTTGTGCTATTTCCTTAGCATCGATCTCCGCTGTCTTTTTGATGTTCTTCTTTTCATTTTCAGCATCCAACAATATGTTCTTCGCCTTTATCTCTGCAGAACCGATTTTCTTTTCCGCACTGTTCTTTCTCATCGCATATCCACCTAAAATACCTATGCCGGCAGCAACGACAAAAGTAACAGCGCCAACTACTATACTCATTCCTTCCTCCTAAATCAAACCTTTCCTGAGGTCTGCACAATGAATATAGGATAGATACACGCACACAAAAAACTTTATACTAAATTTCAATTTTTCTATTTATATGGATCCTGAACAACCGGACATACACATTACAACTCCCAATGTCCCGTCATTTGCCTATATAATTTTTATGCAAACCTTATAATATTTATATTGATATGATTAACAATTGATGAATATCACCTCGTATATTATAATGTCTATACCTATCTTAAGTCAAGATATCCGACAATTTATGAAAGGGGAAAAATGCAAACAATTTTTAGAATTATAAAAAAGCCTGCCAATCTGATACTCTGCTCAATTTTCATTCTGGTGATGCTGAGCCTGCTCATATTAACCAGCATAAATTCTGCAAAAATGCCCGTTTCCTATAGAGAAGTGGTAAGCCAAACAGCTGCATTTATACTTGGGATGATAGCCCTAATAGTAATATACACCATAGGATATAACTATCTTCATGACCTCGATAGACCTATGTATATTGCAAGCATCGCTTTGCTTCTTACCGTTTATATACCGGTTCTCGGGCTTGTAATAAACGGCTCTCGCGCCTGGATAAACTTAGGTGTTACAACGGTGCAGCCATCCGAGTTTGTAAAGCCCATATTTATACTTCTCACTGCAAAAAAGCTCTCGAAATTTAATAAAACGGATTTAAACTTAAGAGACCTCGGCATCACACTGCTATACACTATGCCGATAATAATAATAGTAGCAAAGGAAGATTTCGGATCTTCGCTTGTTTTTTTATCTATACTTGCCGTGATGCTCATATTTGCAGGACTTGATAAAAGAATAATCATAGCTATGACGGCCTGCATAATACTACTTATGCCAATATCATATAACGTTATGAAGGGGCACCAAAAAGATAGGATAGATGCATTTTTGCATCCCGACAACCTTGCGCTTCCGGGCAACCATCATGTTTTTCAGTCAAAGATTGCAATTGGAAGCGGAGGCTTTTTAGGTAAGGGTCTGTTTGCGGGTACTCAAAAAGAACTCGGCTATCTGCCCGTACAAAGTTCAGACTTTATCTATTCTGTGATATGCGAAGAGCTGGGGCTTCTCGGAGGGCTTTTGGTGCTTGTAATGATAGGAGTTCTCCTATATAACATAGTAAAGATTTGCCTTGATGCAAACAGCCTTTATGCAAAGCTGATATGCGCAGGTGTATTTGCCATGATAGCATTCCAAACCATAGAAAATATAGCGATGACCATGGGTGTGATGCCCGTAGCAGGTATAACGCTGCCGTTTGTCAGTTACGGCGGATCTTCCATAATATCCATGCTTATCTCGATAGGGTTGGTATTGTCCGTAAACAAGAGCTCGTATAAAACAAAGATTTAGTTTACGGTGCCCTGCCGTTCTATATATCCATCCCGTTCTTCAGCTCATATACGGTGAAGATTTAATTTACCCCACTATTTATATCGTAGATCCTATCTCGTTCTTTCTTTATATTTAAAGCTTTTGCAATCATATCACGGATAACGGGTCCGGTATAGTCGGAACTCCCACCCTGTACTAAAAGCACGCAAACAGCAACCTTTGGATTTTTTGCAGGCGCTAAAGCGACTCCCCATGCAAAATTGTCGTAATCGGATTTAAACCTGTCTATCTTTTCATCTGTAAGCGACTTATCAAGCGATGTAAGAGCCTTTCTATATGCAGTGTTTTCGCTCATATTGAGTCCCTTGTTAGCTTCCTTTATTTCTCTTGCCTTTTGATCCAACTCTTTTTGAGTGATTGAAGGCGCAATACTCTGCAGATATTTTTTTATGTATTTCTTTTCATTTTTCGGATTTATCTTTCCTTCACGCTCTGCCGTACCCGTTTTCGATGCAACATCTATAGGGAAGTTTTTAAAACTCTTGTATAAATTACCTTCCCTGTCCTTAGATACGAGTCTCATACCTTCTATTACTTCATTGAACTTATCCTTAGGACCCAAGCTCACCTTGCTGAGCACCTTCTTTTGCACACTGCCGTCGCCTTCAACGCTGTCAATTATGCTCAGCTTATTTCTTATACCGTTATTTCCTAAGGTGGCTGTATATCCCGCTACCTGAAGAGGCGTATACGCATTATCACCCTGACCTATTGACATGTTAAATTCATCGCCTACAGACCATCTTGCCGTTACAAAGTGATCGTATTTTAAAGTTTTTGCAAGGCTTGAAGAAACGGATGACTTTATACCGTTTTTATCTAAAATCTTCTTAAGTTCCTTTTCATAAGGATTTTTTCGAACGAAACCTGCAATATATTCTATTGTTTTGCTGAGCTTTGTCTTATCCTTTAGCGTATTACTCGTGAAGTACTTATCCGCATTATTTATAAGGAGCGTTTTTACCGCCAAAATTGCAGCCTTAAACTTTCTTTCCCGGGATGGCAGAGGTACCACTTTTTCAGGAAGCTCAATTCCGGTACTTACTCCAAGCCCCATGGCCTTTGCATAATATGAAAGCTTTGTCGCATCTAGGACACTGGTAAATCCCATACCTCTTCCTGATGAAAGGTCTTTATTTCTCATAAGGCAGTAAAAATAATAGTTACACGAAACTTTAAGAGCCGCCTTAAGATCAAGGCTTCCGTGGGTGGTCTTATTTTGATTCCACAGCACGCAACCGAATGTCCTGTCGTTAAACTTCACATGTCCCTTATCATAAATATGCTGGTATGGATTAAGCCCCGAGTTAATTGCGGCAACTGCAGTTACCATCTTAAATACGGATCCCGTTTGAACCGCAGATGATGTCGCTACGTTGTACAGAGGTGCGGGTGATATTGGGTCTCTGGGGTTTTCACTTTGAAGTTTTTGCCAGTCTTCGTTACTTATTCTGTTAGCTGAAAAAACGTTGGGATCGAAATTAGGGAAACTTGACATTGCAAGAACCTTACCCGTCTTTACATCAACTGCTACCGCTGCGCCCGACTTTGCATTTTTGTACTTTTTAGGAAATGATACATCACCATACTTACTCTTATACGATCCGCCGTTTCGAGCGGTAGATAAAGCTTTTTTTAAAGCCTTATCTGTAACCTTTTGAAGCTCGAGGTCAAGCGTTGTATACACGTTACTCCCCTTCTTAGCTTTTTTATATTCTATGGTGCGGGCTTCTCTTCCCGTAACGTCAACTTCCGCCCTTTTAAGGCCATCGCTCCCTCTTAGCTTCTTTTCATAAATGCTTTCTATGCCACTCTTTCCAACGAGCTTGCCGTTTTCGTCATTACCGCTTTGTCCAAGATACCCGAGCACATGAGACGCGAGATTTTTATATGGATAATACCTCGTAGTCTCTCCCGTAACGGAAAAGCCCTTGTACTTGTCATCGTTTTCCTCAATTTCAAGCACGGATTTAAGGCTCGCATCGTTTGCTACCGATATCGGAACGTATCTTCTATAATCGCCTCTTTCTGCAGTGTCCCTTATGGTGAGCACCTTCATCTTGAGTTCTTCGTCTACTTCCCTTATATTAAAATATTTAATCAACTTTTGGTATGCGGATTCCGCATTTTCATTTTTTGATATTCCATATTTACTTAAAAATTCTTCCTTATTTATCTCATGAAAATATTCCATCGATACCAAATTTATTGGCGGAAAAATGTGCTGCTGCTCCTTCAACATCTCTACCGCCTGATGCGCACTGTATTTCTCATCTATGCCGAACCTCTGCCTTAAAGTCTTTATAGCATCAGTCGCCTTCATGTTTTCGGGAAGATCTTGAGATTTTAGCCAATCCTTGATGTTTTGATCGTATATATAGTAATACTCCGATTTTTTCTTTTTTATAGGGAATTTATCTATGAGTTTGTCCTTGTTCTTCTTGAGGATTTTAACAAGATTCACAGAAGATTTATTTATCTCATCATCTTTAAGATTTCCCCTCATTAACTTTATAACATATGCCCTCTTGCTCCCTGCAATTACCTTTCCGTACCTATCCAGAATTTCTCCCCTTGGAGCTGCCATGACCGAAGTTTTAACTGCAAGGTTTTTTGAGATGTTACTCCATTCAGCGTTTTCTATTATTGAAAGATAAAAAAGCCTTCCGAATAATATAATAAGAAGAACACCGACCAGATATAAAATTATTACGATTCTAACTCTTTGCTTTTGCATGCTAGTACCTTATCATTCCTTCTCTTCGGAGCAGTTCGTTCACATCATATTGCTGTTTTCTGTTCCTGTTGTTTTTAAATAAGAAAATGCTGTAAAACACTATGAATATGCAGCCTGTAAATAAAACTCCCGGGAAATCCGCCCGTAACATTTTAAATGCTCCCGCTTTGAACGTATATAGTGATGCTATAAATTCAGACATTCCTCTATATAAAATGAATGAAAATAAAAATATAAGCATCATAAAGAGCTTTCTTCTAACTATAATTATTTTGCTCATATACTCAAGAGCTGTTCCCAGTATGAAGATCGGCAGTGCCGTTACAAACGGACCTTGATAAAATGCCGCATCCATAAACAAGGCTATTACGCTTGCTCTAAGTACAAATTCAAGTTGCCTCGGCCTTATGAGTATATATGAAAAGATGCAGCAAACTGCAATATCAGCCGTTACACCTGAAATTGAAAACACAGATGCAAATGTAAGCTGAAAAACGAATAAGAAAAACAAGGCCAAGTATTCGATAGTGGTTTTTCGCATCAGTTCACCTTCTGTTTATCAGAATTTCCGCTGCCTACAGGATATACAACCACCATATCGAGTCCCATGAACTTTACGGACGGCTTTACCCTTATAGTCTTTTCCTTAAGATCCCTGTCATAGTTTACATATTCTACAGTACCTATGGATATGCCTCTTGGATACTTTCCAAGTCCTGTAGTCAAGAGTAGATCACCCTTTATGATTCCCATCTTATCATCTATAACATATCCGTTCAATTTGCCGTTTTCAGAACCCGATATCACACCTGCTATTTTTAAATCTCGAAAAACTTTAAAGCTCACCTTATCGTTACTGTCTACTATAGGCGTGACTTTAGAAAATCCATATCCTGCAGAGCTAACCTTACCTACAAGCCCTTCTATCGACTCCACCGTATCTCCCTCTGAAATACCGCTTTCCCTGCCTCTATCTATTGTTAATATCTTCCTTCCCTTGGCATTATCAAAGGTAAGCACATTGGCAGTTACGGGTTTGACATCCTTTCGCTTTTTGTAATTTAATGCGGATGAAAGTTGCTCAAGTTTTGATATATCGTCCTTTTTAAAGGCTTCATCGCTTTGCTTTTTTGTAAGTTTCTTTACTGTATTTTTAAGATCTTCATTTTCTCTTTGTATAGCCTTGTAGTTGAATATTCCGTAAACCGCATTACCCACAGAGCTTTTTACATAGGCTATCGGCCTCACTGCGGCATTAAAAACCGCACCGATGCTTCCGCTTGCAATCAAAGCTATGATTATAATAAACACCAATGCGATCCCTGCAATCTTAATGTGTAACTTCTTCAATCTAATCACTCGTATATCTCCCGATCCCTTTACTGCTAGTTGATATAACCCCATTCCGTTCTTATGTTTTTGTATCTTTTCAATGCTTCTTTGTTGTTAAATACTTTGAGGGCAGCCCTGCAGGTAAGAGATTTTATATCTCTTACCTGCATTACGTTTGCGCCTGTATTAATGCTTAAAAAATCAGACAGGTAGCGAATATTGGAACTGCCGCCTACAAGGTAGACCGCCTGATTTTTTAGCAGGGCTGCCACATTCCTGTCAAGCAACTTAAACACTTCCAGAATTTCCTTGGAAAGCCTGAAATAATAGTCCTTAAGCGCTGCATAAAGATCTCTCATGGTTACTAAAAACTCGGCTCTAGTCTTCGTATCTACAGTCATTCCTATTATCTTATCACCTGCAGCCGCATCCGCTTCAGGCATTGCACTTGCAAGCTTATTTTTAATCATCTCAGCCTGAGCTTCACCTATTACAATGCCGTAATTTGCTCTTGCAAAGTCTACTACACTTTTTCTCATATTATTCCCTGCAAAATTAAGCACCCTGTTTATGAGTACTTTACCGCCTTGAACTACACTTATTGAAAAATTGTCTTCACCCATATCTACAATCATAACGGGAGCAGCCTTATCAACGCCGAGCGCATCTCGTATCATAACAGGTCTCAGGGCGACATATACGTTCTTTGCTCCTACCTGTTTTACCGCCTCTATCTCAGCGATTTTTTGAACACCTGTAGCATTCGGCGGGAGGGTCATAATGGCATCAAAACTACTAAATGAAGCACCGAGCGCCTTTCTTAAAAACATCCTGACATAGGTAACAAGGGCATCATAATCCTGCACCGCATCGCTTTTAACGGGTTTTATGGCAGACATTTCCATGGGTATCTTGCCGGCATATAGCTCCGCCTTATTTCCAAAAATGTATTTGCCATCATCATCTTTAAGTAAAAATGTAGCTTCACTTCCAAAAAATCCTGTAGATGTAGCTAAATACGTATTTTTACTACCTATATCGAATGCTACCTGCGTAGAAAAAAAGCCTATCCCCATAAACCCTCCAAATAATCCCTTACATTATATCATAAGGATTTATATAGCCCTCCTTCTTCATACTTAAATAGTTTTCGTTACCGATAATTATGTGATCTATGACCTCTATACCTATTATCCTGCCTGCATTTATAAGCCTTTTGGTGATCAATACATCCTCATCACTTGGAGTAACACAACCGCTTGGATGATTGTGAACGAGGATGACTGATGACGCCGCCTTCTTTATCGCTGATTTAAATACTTCTCTCGGGTGGGCATAGGCGCAGGCTAGCCCGCCTATGGATATCCTCTCCTTTGCAATTACATGTTTTGCAGTGTTCAGCATTACGGCATAAAAATTTTCTTTTTTTTCGTACCTCAGCTTTTCATGAAACAGGTGAAATATGGCTTCAGGATTTCCGATCTTCCTTTTTATATTTACCGATATTTCAGATTGCCTCTTACCAAGCTCCAAAGCCGCAATAAGCCTCATGGCCTTTGCTTCTCCTATTCCGTTGAAGTTCATAAGATCTTCAAGATCAAGCTCACAAAGGCTTGTGATTCCGAGCCTGTCTTTGCTTTCGAGTATCGCATGTGAAAGTTCCGTAACCGTTTTATTTTTACCGCCCGTAGAAAGTATTATGGCTATGAGCTCAGCCATGCTAAGTGCCTCCACTCCTTTTTCTATAAGCCTTTCTCTTGGAGCATCAAACTGTTTCTTTTTTTTCATCTACGCCTCCTCATATGTTATGATAGCGCAGTTTCCTTAAAAGTACACGGCAAAAAACCGCTGAGCATTTGAAACGCAGTGCTTTCAGCGGCTTATTTATTTCTTTTTTTTAAGCGTCGTCATAAAACGGGAATATTCGTCCTACCTGTCGTGAAACAAATGAAGAAACAATCCGCTTATTAACTTAGGCTCGAACCAGGTAGATTTCGGCGGCATTATTTTTCCGGCATCCGATATATCCATAAGACTCTCTATGCTCACAGGAAAGAGGGCAAAAGAAACATCCATATCGCTATCTGCTCTTCTTTCAAGCTCTGTAATTCCTCTTGATGCTCCTACGAAGTCTATATTTTCATCCGTTCTTGGATCCTTAATACCGAATATAGGCTCCAGTACATTCTTTTGAAGTATTGATACATCGAGACTTTCAACTACATCGTCAGGCACATCCACATTCTCAGCCTTTAACTTATACCATGTCTTATCCAAATACATTGAAAAACTTCTTTTCTCACTTGGGAATTCTCCTTTGGAAAGTTTCTCAATGCTGAAACCTGCTTCTTCTATTCTCTTAAGTATATCATTGCCGCTTAAACCGTTTGCCTTAAGCGTTCTGTTATAACCCAATATATTGAGTTCATCCGATGCAAACACGGCCGCCATAAACCTTTCCGCATCACCCGATGTACAGCCGCAACACGCAGAACCTCCTTGTTTTTTCTTACCCACCTTGTATGCTGAAGCGCTTCTGTGATGCCCGTCTGCAATATATAGACTGTCAATCTTTTTAAATGCCTGTTCAATCGCATCGAGGTCTCCTTCATCGCTTATGGTCCACAATATATGTCTGGTATCATCAAGACCCGTAAAATCATACTCAGGCTCCTTCTCCTTCATTGTCTTATCTAAAATCCTTGAAATAACATCGTTCTTTTTATATGTCAAAAACACGGGCTCCGTATTGCCATCGCAGGCATCAAAATGCTTTATCCTATCTTCTTCTTTTGCTTTTCTCGTAAGTTCATGTTTTTTAATCGTATCGTCTTCGTATTCATAAATACTTGCACAGCCTACAATTCCTACTTGACTTCTGCCATCCTGCTCTTCTTTATACACGTATAGCATAGGCTTTTCATCTTGCTGCAATACACCTTCCGTTATAAATTTTTCAAGATTCTCTCGAGCTTTAAAATATACTGCGGTATCATAGGGGTTATAACCTTTAGGGAAGTCTATTTCAGATCTTGTTACGTGAAAAAAGTTTATATCATTCCCCTCTGCATACTCCCTTGCTTCTTCCGTATTTACAACATCGTATGGCGGACAAACAAACTTTTCCACTACTTTCTTATTCGGTCTGAACGCCTTAAATCTCTCTACTTTTGCCATTTTCTACCTCTCTTCAATATTCGATAATATCTCTTCTACAACTTCATCTATATTTATATCCGCAGAATCGACGAGCGCTGCTCCGTCCGCTATCTTAAGCGGATTTAACTTCCTATTCATATCTCTATCGTCTCTAGTCTTAATATCCTCTAATATTTTGCTGAATTCAATGTCTTCTCCTCTTTCCTTGAGTTCTTTATATCTTCTCTCTGCTCGTATTTCAGGAGAAGCGGTAAGGTAAAATTTATATTTCGCATCTTTAAATACATTGCTGCCTATATCTCTGCCATCCATTACGAGACTTACGGTCTTTCCCATCTGCCTTTGAAGAGCCGTAAGTTTGTCCCTCACTGCAGGGTTTGCCGAATATTCGGAGGCCATCTTTGAAACATCGTTTTCTCTGATTTTCTTGCTAACATCTTCACCATTTAACAGCACTCTTTCGTTAGAAAAGGTGATATTCATATCTGAAACGGCTTTTTCTATGGATTTGTCATCGTCCTTATCTATTCCCCGTCTATTTAAAAAGACCGCCGCCGCCCTGTACATAGCTCCCGTATCCACATATGTAATACCCAGCTTTGCCGCTACCAATCTTGCTATCGTTGATTTTCCCGCTCCACCGGGCCCGTCGATCGCAATTACATAACTCAAAAGTATCTATCCTTTCTAAAATCAGAATAGCAACCGAATCGCTGCTATCTCTCCTTATATTTATCATCTTCTATGAATTTGCTGGCTTCTTTGATAAATCCTTCAGGTTCTGTAAAGTCCATATAAACGGAAGCAAACCTCACGTAGGCAACAGGATCTATCTTCTTTAATGCTTCCATGACAAGCCCACCGATGGCTTTTGATTCGATTTCCTTATTGTCGAGATTTTCTATGGTTCTTTCTATGGATTTGATTATACCTTCTATGGTATCCTGTGATATTTTTCGTTTCTGGCAAGCTATGTTTATGCTCTTTCTGATCTTTTCCTGAGAAAAATCTTCCCTTCTGCCGTCGTTTTTAATTACCTTAACGATGTATCTTTCGACCCTCTCGTAGGTTGTAAACTTTTCATTACAATTTAAACACTTCCTACGCCTTCTTATTACAGTATCCTTAAGAGCGCTACGCGAATCTTCTACACTTGTATTCGTATGTCCACACTTAGGGCATTTCATTGAGTTCTCCTTTTGATAATAAACCTCATCGCCCTAGTATTTTACAATAAAAAACCTGACAAAGCAATAATACTAAGCATTTTAGCTATTTGTCAGAATCACGGGAACAACCGCAGCTACACGATCCGTCTTCCTCTTTATTATTTTCAGTATCACATCCGCAGCCGCATGATTTAAGGTTTTTATCATAACGGTCGAAATCCACACCGCACGACGAACAACCTGCGCAACCTCCATCGCTTTTCTTTAGACTCAATATCGCAAGTATTACGAGTATTATCACTATCCCAAGGGTTAAAGCTGTCCCAACTATACGTAATGTCATAATTATCTCCTCTCTCATGAACTTTCGAAATCTATCTACCCTAAATATCATCTCTAAAAACATGAGCTACCCTAAATAAGGGTAGCTCGTAAGTCAAATCGACTTTAAAGCAACATATAGAGTTATTTTGCCGATAATTTTTCATTTGTATGAGTTACATACTTGTTCCTTCTGAACAGAAGATATAGGAACCCGATAGTAAGCACTGCAGCTACACCTGTAAGCACCGAGAATCCGGCTGTTGCGGCATGCATAAACTGATAGGTTACAAAACTTAAGAAATAAGCCATGGCCGTCATCCAAAGAATTGCAGCCCAAGTCCACTTTGCGCTTCCCATCTGCTTCTTAATAGCACCGATAGCTGCAAAACAAGGAGCTGAAAGCAAGTTAAACAACATGAATGAAACGGCTACTTCCCTGGTTCCGAACATCTCTGCCACCTTAACAGCCAGTGGTCTAACATTTTCTTCATCAAATTCTTCACCAAGCAATACACCGAAGGTACCTACTACGTCCTCTTTTGCTATGAGTCCTGTAACCGTTGCTACAGCTGACTTCCATGTTGCAAATCCTAGAGGCGCAAATATCCATGCAAACGCATTACCGATGGTTGCAAGCAGACTGTGATCCAACTGATCTTCTTCAAGCATTCCGAACTTTCCGTCTACGTAACCGAATCCCTTTAAGAACCATAGTAATACCGCCGTAATCAAGATTATGGTTCCGGCCTTTATAGCAAACGCCTTAACGCGCTCCCACACCTTAAGAAGCACGTTCTTAAACGCAGGTACGTGATAGCTTGGAAGCTCCATTACAAATGGCGCAGGATCTCCTGCAAACAGCTTGGTTTTCTTAAGTATTATACCTGACATAATTATTACAGCCATTGCAATCAAGAACATCGCTGGAGCGACTATAGTTGAATCATTGAATACAGCGGCTGCAAAAAGAGCTATGATAGGCATTTTAGCTCCGCATGGCATGAAGGTGGATGTCATTATGGTCATCCTTCTGTCCTTCTCATTTTCTATTGTCTTGGTAGCCATTACACCCGGTATTCCGCAACCTGTTGAAATTAGCATAGGTATGAAACTCTTTCCGGAAAGACCGAATTTTCTGAATATCCTATCCATTACGAACGCTACCCTCGCCATGTAACCGAGGTCTTCTAAAATTCCCATAAAGAAGTATAGCACTATGATTAGAGGCAAGAAGCCGAGAACTGCACCGACACCGCCTACGATACCGTCTACTACAAGACCTTGGAGCCATCCTGCAACTTCAAACTTTTCAAAAGATTCGTTTAAGAACGTAGGTACGTATCCGTCTCCGAAGATATTATCGTTTACATAGTCACTGCCCGCCTGACCGACTACAAATGTAATCTTGTAGATGGCGAACATAACCAAAGCAAAGATCGGAAGTCCGAGAATTCTGTTCGTAACTATCTTATCTACCTTGTCGGATACCGATAATCCCTTTTCCTGTTTTGATAGGCATTTGCCTATTATGGTGTTGATAAAGTCGTATCTTTCGTTTACCATGATGCTTTCCGCATCGTCATCCAACTTCTCAGCTACCTTGTCTGCAATCTCTTTACCCTTACTTACTATGCCGGCATCAATTCCGAAGTCACTTGTAAGTTTTTTATCGCTGTCAAATAACTTTGTTGCAAACCATTTTTTAGAAGTTGCATACTTCTCAGGAACAAGAGCTTCAAGTTCCATTAATGCAGCCTTGACATCTTCTGAATATTCTATCTTAGGCTCAGGCATCTTCTTAGAATTTGCAATCTCTATAGCCTTATCCATGGCCGCCTTTACGCCTGTTCCCTTAAGAGCTGACATTTCAACCACTTCACAGCCAAAAGCCTTCTTGATTTCATCAAGATTTACAACATCGCCCCTCTTATTTACGATGTCTATCATGTTAACGGCAATTACCATAGGTACGCCTATTTCTACCAGCTGAGTAGTCAAGTACATGTTTCTTTCAAGATTTGTACCGTCAATGATGTTTAGCACTACATCCGGATCATCGTTAATTAAATAATTTCTAGTGACTACTTCTTCAAGAGTATACGGTGATAGTGAATAAATGCCGGGAAGGTCGATAATTTGAACATCTTTAGCTCCCTTGTAATTACCTTCCACTTTTTCCACCGTTACACCGGGCCAGTTACCAATTTTTTGCGAACTACCCGTAATGTCGTTAAACAAAGTTGTTTTACCGCAATTGGGGTTACCCGCAAGAGCAATTTTAATTTTCATTCTTACCTCCCTCTACTCTACTTCAATGAGTTTTGCTTCACTTTTTCTGATTGAAAGGTCATAACCTCTCACCTTAAGCTCAATAGGATCACCAAGCGGCGCAACCTTTACGACAAAAATGTCGGTGCCCTTTGTAATTCCCATGTCCATAATTCTACGCCTAGTAGAACTTTCTCCATGAAGCTTCACTACTTTACATCCGATTCCAGGCTTTACCTGATCTAGAGTCTTCATTTACTACCCTCCATAACCTTAAAAAACTATCGCTGCAAACACAGCAAGCACAAACATCGTGCTTAAAAACATGATACCCTGCAGATAAAGGCGCAGCTAATTCGACGGACAAGCCTATACCAATATAAGACCTGCGATTTTTTTATCAACAGCTACTCTTGACCCCTTTACCTTGATTATTAGATTGCCGCCGGTTTCACTGATGATACTTACCATCTCATTCTCGACAAAGCCAAGTCCGTTGAGGAATCTGATGGTATCATCAGCCCCACTTATTTTCTTGATTTGCCTTTCCTGCCCCGTGCTAATCTGATCTAATGGTGTCATAAATCCTCCCTGCAATAAATCCTGCCAAACAATTATACAAGTTAGGAACAACTTTTTCAAGCATAATTTCGAAAAAATTAGCACACGTAAATAATAAATATTGCTTATCCGATATGTAAAACTTAGGTATTCCTTTTCCCCTTACTATATAATTTGGCTTCACTTCATTTTTAAACTTGGATTCGTAAAAGTTGCTAAAGCGAATTTTTTAAACTCAAAATCTCAGCATCATCTTTTCATACTAAAAATATTTCTATTTAAGCGATAATATAAAGAAACATAGCCTGTGCTACAATGGGAGATAGTAGAAGATTTATTTAAGGAAGGAAATTTAATATGAAGAAGACAACATCAAAAACAAACCGAAAAAGTACGAATCGCATCAGTGATATTCTGGATTCAATGAACGGCGAAGGTAAACATCTCTCACCGATTTTTGAAACTGAGGCAGACGATGTTAAAATGCCGAACAAAAAGATAAATGAAAATTCTATTTCACCTCAAATTACTGCAGAGATAATCAGAGAGTATTTAAGAACCGAAGGAAATGCTACACAAAACCTTGCAACATTTTGTCAAACTTATATGGAGCCGACCGCCACAGAATTGATGGCTGAGAACTTTGAGAAAAATGCAATCGATAAAGACGAATATCCAATGACTGCAGATCTTGAAAACAGATGTGTAGACATTATTGGCAATCTATGGCATGCGAATACAAAAGAAAAACCTATAGGAACATCTACAGTCGGTTCATCCGAAGCCTGTATGCTCGGAGGACTTGCGATGTTATTCAGATGGAGACATCTTGCAGATAAGGCAGGCGTTGACAGATATACAAAAAAGAAACCTAATCTTGTAATTTCTTCGGGATATCAAGTATGCTGGGAAAAATTCTGCCGTTATTGGGATATTGAAATGAGGACGGTACCACTGGACATGGAACACTTATCACTTAACATGGATACTGTAATGAACTATGTTGATGATCATACAATAGGTATAGTTGCGATATTGGGTATCACCTACACGGGGAAATACGATGATGTAAAGTCTCTTGACAAGCTGGTTGAACAATATAATAAAAACAAGCCGCAGCTTCCTATCCGCATACATGTGGACGGGGCTTCCGGCGCTATGGTTACACCTTTTATCGAACCTGAATTAGAATGGGATTTTAGATTAAAAAATGTGTGGTCAATCAATACTTCCGGTCATAAATACGGACTTGTATATCCCGGAGTAGGCTGGGTTATATGGCGCGGCGAAGAGGCTCTTCCTGAAGAACTTATTTTCTGGGTCAGTTATTTAGGCGGAGAAGAAGCCACAATGGCGATTAACTTTTCCCGCAGCGCATCGCAGATAGTAGGTCAATATTATATGCTTATGCGTAACGGATTTAAAGGATACAAAGAAATTCATAAGCGTACAATAGATGTGGCCAGATATATGGCAGACGAAATTAAAAAAATGGGAATCTTTGAATTACTTGAAGAAGCAAATCAAATTCCCATAGTATGCTGGAGGTTAAAAGAAGATGCAGGTGTAGATTGGAATTTATATGACCTTGAAGATCGTTTGCGTATGCATGGATGGATGATTCCTGCTTATCCTATGCCTGAAAATATAAAAGACATAGATGTCCAAAGACTTGTTATTCGTCAGGATTTTGGAATGCCATTAGCAATTCTTTGCATCAATGAAATGAAAAAACAAATTGAGATACTGAACGGTTCAAGAGTTGTCCTACATAGCGATAAGAAAAATTCCAAGCCGGGCAAGAGATTCGACCATAGCGGTAGATAAAATATTTTCTCTCAAAAATAGTAAATTGACGGCAAATTCAATCTACGCCCTTGCAACTATTTCTGCGTTCAAAGAGACTGCGAATTTTTAATTATTAGAGTTAAGCTTTAAATATGAAGCCGACGTATCATATATTAATGGTTATTAAAGTTTGAGTCAAACGAGAACTTAAACAGATATTTTTCATCGTTATAATGCTCATTCGGGATCCACATCATCGTCTTCTTGCTGAGATTAAAGACGACACTGTGTACGGTACAGGAGTTTTTATCCTCGTTTTTCCATTTCCGCCTGCCTACCCTTGCAAGTACATCCATCGCATCCTTTTCATCATCCACTATAGAGTTTTTCTTATTCAGTATCTTTTGTATCAAAGAAAATCTATCATATCCCTGCTTTTCGGAATTGTTCTTGTAATACCCAGGCTCTATGATGAAGTTTGTAATAATTTGAGAACTGTTGTTTTTCTTAAGCTTGCTCGTTTTAGACAGATTTTTGTATGTTACTTTAAGCTTCCTCTTTGAGCCGTCATTATCCGTTGCATCCGTGCCGTTTACCCACTCAAGTATAGCGCTCTTCCCGCTTGCATCAGCTACCATATAATGGTACGACGTCTTTGCGGAATCATGAAGATCATACTTTTTAGCAATTTTCACAGCCTCATCTACATTTGATGCATAATCAAGCATCAATCTCAGCATGGTTGTAGAGGTGAAATCAGGTTTAGACGTGTTCTGATCTGTCGCTACGGTTTTCTTTCCTTGATAAGTCATATATATACCGCAGCTGAGTCCTGCATCGTTTATCCCATCCAGAGGAGCATATGGGGCTGCAAGGCATAGCGCCTTATCCTTAAGACCCTTCACATCTTTATTTGTATCCAGCCCTAAAAATTGAAGATCTACCGATGAATAGGTTGCGTGTCTGCCCTTGCCTCCGTCCGTCTTTACTATGCAGGTGTTTGTCTTTTCAAAATCATAGTTTCTACCGAAAAGCATATCTCCCTTCTTATCCTTAGCTGTAAATGACGAACAGCTGATCTCGGATTCTGAAATCTTCATGTCTATTATTCCCTTAGTGATATTTTTTGCCATGAATTTTAAAAGCTCCTTGTCGTTTTTAGCGCCGCCCTGTTTTACAAATTCATCGAGGTTAAATCCTCCCTTTACATGCATCTTATATACGGATCCGTCCTTGTGCGAATCGTCTCTACTTTGAATCTTATCTATACTTGCAAGAGTGTGTATTTCATCTCGCCATATTCCGTAAGCTCCCAAAGCCAAAACTACAATAATTACCGCAAGTACCTTAAGTATTTTTTTCAGCATACCTACCTCCTTAAAATTACCAAAAAACTTTTCCTATGCATATAATGCCGCCAGAACAGTATACCATATAGACGATTTTTAAACTAACCCATTGCATTTGCTTTCCCGTTTTTTTCTTTACGCCAAAAAAATGTTACCTAGGCACAGATTGTGTGTTATACTTTTCATACAAATCATACTTAAGTAAGGAGGTAGAATCATGAAACACCCGGAGGGAAAATACGCTTGGACCGTTAAGGTGGGAGAAAAAGGACAGTTCGTTATACCGAAAGAAGCCCGCGATGTTTTTAGCATCAAGCCGGGCGATACTTTGATAGTCCTCGCAGATATTAATAAAGGTATCGCTATTCCGCCTAAAGACAGCTTCGCTCATCTTATGGATACCATATTCAATCAAAATGAACAAAAGGAGGATGAATAATGAATGCCATCACCATTAAAGCTCTTACAAAAAGGTATGAAAACTTAAAAGCCGTCAATAATTTTAACTTGACGATTGAACAGGGCGAATTATTTGCTCTGCTTGGGGTAAACGGCAGTAGCTGCAAACTTGTCCGTCTTAGAAAACTTGGAACTTGTTGCGGGCATATACGGACAAAATAGCAAGGCGGCTAAAAAAAATGCTCTCGAAATTGCACAAAGATTCGGTTTGGAAGACGAGCTGGGTAAGAAGGCAAAAAAATTATCAGGCGGAATGCAGCGCCGCCTTTCTATCGCCATGGCTTTGATTTCAGAACCTAAAATCTTGTTTTTAGATGAGCCGACTTTAGGACTTGATGTTTTGGCTCGCCGTGAATTGTGGGCTTCTATCAAATCGCTAAAAGGAAGGGTTACGATAATTCTTACAACCCATTATATGGATGAGGTTGAAAATTTGTCCGATCGCATCGGAATAATGTCTATGGGTTTCCACTCGCTTTGTTGATTCTACTTTCTATCATCAATAATTCCATGCCTGCCGAAGCTAAAAACACAATGTTTCAAATAAAGAATCTGGCGCCGGGTCTTGCAATGTTTGGGAGCGTATTCATGGCGTTATTTGCAGGTATGTTGTTATCAAAAGACCGCACATCCTCTTTCCTAATGCGTCTATTCACCTCTCCTATGACTGCACCTGATTTCATCTTGGGTTACACCTTGCCTATGATGGTTATGACGATTGCGCAGGCTACAATAACCTTTCTGGTGGCAGGTACTTTTGGGCTTGATATTAATATCAATATCCTTTTTGCCGTTATCATAACAGCCTTAACTTCATTGCTATTTGTCGGGACAGGTTTGTTTTTCGGCAGTGTATTAAATGAAAAGGCCGTTGGCGGTGTTTGCGGCGCCTTGCTTACCAACGTTACAGGATGGATATCCGGAGTATTTATTCCGGTCGATTTAATAGGCGGCCCACTTAAAATGATAACGAATATTCTACCGTTTTATCATAGCGTTAAAACAATAAGGAAGGCTTTAAGTGGTAATTTCCATAATATTCTCCCCCACTTGGCTATCGTAACGGGATATACAGTAGTTATCTTCGCTCTTGCTATTATCGTTTTCAATCGTAAAATGAGTGGAAAAAAATCATAATTTTAAAATACATACTTAAGGGGAGCCGAACATATGATGTAACAAATGTTGTGCCGTTATTTTGCTCTGAAGTCGACTTCCTACCAATATATGATATAATTTGTGCTTAGAAATTACATATACATCGTGCATGAAGAAAGGATGTGACAATGGGAAAGGGTAAGGATAAGCTCAAATCTTCAGCGCTTAGGTCCGCATGGATGGAAATAAGCCTTGCCAATATACTTCATAACGTCAAAGAAATACAAAAAATCGCCGGCAAATCCAAGATTATAGCCATGGTAAAGGCAGATGCCTACGGGCATGGCGCTACGGAAATTTCCACCTTTCTTGCAGATAACGGCATAGACTACTTCGCAATAGCTACGCTTAAAGAGGGAATAGAACTTCGAAGAGCCGGACTTAATAAAAACATAATACTCTTATCACCGGTGGATAACTACTATGCGGACATAATAGTAGAAAATGATTTCATGCCTATAGTTACAAGTCTTGACAATGCCAAAGCCCTTTCAGAAACTGCAAAAAGCTATGGGAAAGTACTATCTATAATGATAGCCCTGGATACAGGCATGGGACGTATAGGATACCTTCCAAACCCCGAGGCCATAGACGAAATCACAAAGATAGCTAAGCTTGACGGCATACATATAAAGGGACTCTTATCTCACCTTTCCTCATCACCTGAAGCGGATAAAAGCTATTCATACATGCAGCTTGATAAATTCAAGGACTTTACTGAAAAACTTAAATCAAAAGGAATAAACCCTGAGATAAAAACCATCGCAAACAGCGGCGCAATAGTATCGATGAGGGATATGATGTTGAATGCAATAAGACCCGGAATACTCATATATGGATACTTCCCGGAAGATACATGCACCTGCGATGATCTGGATCTTAAACCCGCCCTCAGCGTTAAGGCGAACATAATACATATGCAAAGAGTAAAAAAGGGTTTTTGCTGCAGCTATGGCAGAAAATTCGTGGCAAAAAGAGACAGCATAATAGGAACGATACCCGTAGGTTATGCGGATGGATATCCGGCAAACTACTCAGGTAACGCTAAAGTAATAGTAAACGGCAAAACAGCTCCCATAGCAGGAGCAATATGCATGGATCTATGCATGATAGATCTGACTGACATAGAAAATCCCAATGTTGGTGATGAAGTGATCCTACTTGGAAGCGATGGAAAAAACACCATAACCGCTCTCGATATAGAAAAAGAAAGCGGCATGTTTAGGTACGAGATACTTACAGGTTTTGGGCAGAGACTGCCTAAGCAATTTATTTAAGTGCAGATAATACGGCTTTACAAACGTCATCAAACAGCTTTTCATCTCCTCCACCGGCTTGAGCCATTTTAGGCTTGCCGCCACCCCTTGCACCGCATATAGGTGCTACCTGCTTTATGAGATCTCCTGCCTTATAACCCTTATCTAGGGCTCCTTCACCGCAGGCCATAACCATGGTAAATTTTTCGCCTTTACTTGCAAGCAATAATACTAGATCCTTATCCTTTTGCGTTAAAGATGTTGCAAGATCTTTCATATCTGAAATCTCCATATCATCCAAGGTTGCTGAGCCGAATTTAATCCCTTCCATATCTTTAATTTTTATATTATCGCCTATATTACCGGATGCTCTACCTTTCTTAAGCTTTGATAGATCCGCTTTAAGGTCTTTTATTTCTAAATACAATTTTTGAACCTTGTCATACACATTTCCATCCTGAGTTTTTGTAAG
>ERZ773099.249-NODE-249-length-47830-cov-13.114767_pt1 | contig 47830 bp, 30 predicted proteins | sample MGYA00511120_ERZ773099 | MGnify/ENA primary metagenome ERZ773099 (study PRJEB29015, sample SAMEA2738012) | human oral metagenome | biome: human oral; feature: human-associated habitat; material: dental | place: China | collected 2104 ... | reverse complement strand
GGTTGGGGGCGAAGCCGCCCTCGTCGCCCAGGCCGGTGGACAGGCCGCGCTCCTTCACGACCGCCTTGAGGGCGTGGTAGACCTCGGCGCCCATGCGCAGGGCCTCACGGAAGGTGGGGGCGCCAATGGGGGCGATCATGAACTCCTGGATGTCCACGTTGGAGTCGGCGTGGGAGCCGCCGTTCATAATGTTCATCATGGGCACGGGCAGGATGTGGGCGCCGGGCCCGCCAATGTACTGGAAGAGGTCTAGGCCGGCGGACTTCGCGGAGGCCTGGGCGGCGGCCAGGGAGACGCCGAGAATGGCGTTGGCGCCGAGCTTGCCCTTGTTGGCGGTGCCGTCCAGGTCAATCATGCACTGGTCCAGGCCGCGCTGGTCGGAGGCCTCGAACTCGATAATCTCCGGGGCGATAATGTCGTTGACGTTGGCGACGGCCTTCTCGACACCCTTGCCGAGGTAGCGGCCCTTGTCGCCGTCGCGCAGCTCAACGGCCTCGAAGGCACCGGTGGAGGCGCCGGAGGGGACGGCGGCGCGCGCGGAGGAGCCGTCGTCCAGGACGATCTCGACTTCGAGGGTCGGGTTACCACGGGAATCCAGGATTTCGCGGGCGTGAACTGTCTCGATGAGGGCCACTTGGTGCTCCTAGGTGTGGATTGGTCGGATGCAGGGTCAGCCTAGCGGCCTGCATCACTTTCTAGGTGGCTGTTGGTCATCCGATTCATATGTTCACGCCGGGCGTGAAAGCCGCACCGCCCCCGAACCCCCTGGCGCCCCCGGCGCCACCCCCGCTCACGACGGCCCGAGGGCGCGAAGCGGGCCGGCTGCGGGCCACCGGCGGCGCCGATGGGCGGATGGCCCGAGGAGTTGGCGGTGTTGCACATTCTTCTTGCGCCAGCCTGTGAGGGATCGTTGATATTTCAACGATCCCCCGTCGCAGAGGATCGGTTCGACAAGGATGAATGTGCAACGACGTACCCGTTCGCACATTCATCCCATTCCCGGACCCCCAGATCCCGAGCAGATCCGCAGGATTCCGCGCCTCCCCACTCCTCGAGGGAAGAAAGAATGTGCAACCCCCAGACCCGGGCGCGCCCGGGGGGGGATCCCAGACAGCGCCAGGGGATCCCGGACGGCGCGAGCCCCGGGAGCCGGGCCGTACCCCTCAAGGTCCCTCTAGGTGACGGGGACCCCGATTGGAGCGAGCCAGGGCTTTTCGGTGCGGTACCGCGGGGAGGTTTGCACTTCGACGGTGCTCATCATCTCGTTGGCGTCGGCCGCGGAGGCGGAGAGCCCGTCCTCCTCGGGCACGTTCAGGGCGTGGCCGAGCAGGATGGCGCGAATGACCCCGAGCGCGCCCGGGGAGTACTCCCTGGTCTCACCCAGGGTTTGCTCCAGGAAGACCTGGGCGTCCTGGTCGGTGACGGTCACGCCGTTAGCGGCGGCGGCCTCCTGGAGGATGGGCAGGAAGAGGAGGTAGTTGAGGACGTACTGGGCGTCCACGCCCTCCAGGGCGGCCAAGTCGGTGGCGGCATCCTGCACGTCGGTCTCGGAGACCGTCACGGTGTGGGCGGTGCCGTCAAGCCCGGTGTAGCTCAGGATTCCAGCGGTCCCGGGCCGCGCGGAGCAACCGGTCAGCGCCCCGAGGACAACGAGCACGGCGCCGACCGCGGCGAGGATGCGTGCGGGGTGGGTGGGGTGACGGGTCACGTGCGGCTCCTGGGCTCTCGTCCTGGGCCCTCGGCGAGCCACCCTCGCGGACGGCGCTGCCTGGGTCTTGGGGCCATGCTATCGCGGGCGCGGGGCTCTCCCGTCGACCGCGTAACGAATAACCCCATTGAAAGCGAGTAAAGGCACTGCCCCCGAGGGCCCGACCTGCAGTCCTCCTTCGGAGCAGAAGGTCGCAGGGTAAAGGCACTGCCCCCGAGGGCCCGCCCTCACCGCCTCCGGCGGTAGGTGGCGGCCTCGGCCTCGTAGTCGGCGTCCCCGGCGACGACGGTGTGCAGGAGCACCTCGGCCCAGCGCAGGAGGGCCTCGCCCTCAATGGGCCCGCCCCCCATGCGCGCCGTGCCGGGCGCGGGCACCACAATGGTGCGGGTGGCCGGCTTGAGGACAGTGCCCGGGTAGAGGCGGGTCAGTCTCATGCGCGCCGACTCGGGCAGCTCAACGGGGGCGAAGCGCACGGACTTGCCCTGGGCGACGATCTCGCGCACCCCCAGGTGGGCGGCGAGCGCCCGCAGCCGGGCCAGGGCGGCCAGGCGCGCGACCGGCTCGGGGACGGGCCCGTAGCGGTCGGTGAGCTCGTCGAGGACGTCGCGCACGTCGTCGTCGCTGCGGGCGGCGGCGAACTTGGTGTAGGCCTCCAGGCGCAGCCGCTCATGGGGCACGTAGTCCTCGGGGATGGTGGCATCCACGGGCAACTCCACGCGCAAGTCCTCGTCAATGGCCGCCTCCTCCTCGGCTCCACCGGCCGGCGAACCAACCTTGAGGGCCTTCTTATAGGCGGTCACCGCCTCGGAGACCATGCGCACATACAGGTCGAATCCGACCCCGGCAATGTGCCCCGACTGCTCTCCGCCCAGGAGGTTGCCGGCACCGCGGATCTCCAGGTCCTTCATGGCCACCTGCATGCCGGCGCCCAGATCGGTGTTGGTGGCAATGGTGCGCAGGCGCTCCAGGGCCGTCTCGGTCAGCGGCCGGTCCGCGGGGTAGAGGAAGTAGGCGTAGGCCCTCTCGCGGCCGCGGCCCACGCGCCCGCGCAGCTGATGGAGTTGGCTCAGGCCCATGCGGTCGGCGCGGTCAACGATGAGGGTGTTGGCGTTGGAGACGTCCAGGCCGGTCTCCACAATGGTGGTGCACACCAGCACGTCGATCTCCTTGTGCCAGAAGTCGTCAATGACCCGCTCCAGGCGGGCTTCGTTCATCTGCCCGTGGGCGGTGGCCACGCGCGCCTCGGGGACGGCCTGGCTGATCCGGGCGGCGACACGGTCAATATCCTCGACGCGGTTGTGGACGTAGAAGACCTGGCCGTCGCGCAGCAGTTCGCGGCGAATGGCCGCCGAGACCTGCTTGGCCTCGAAGGCGCCCACATAGGTGAGAATGGGGTGGCGATCCTCGGGGGGAGTGGCCAGGGTGGACATCTCGCGCAGTCCGGTGACCGCCATCTCCAGGGTGCGGGGGATGGGGGTGGCGGACATGGACAGCACGTCGACGTCGGTGCGCAGGGCGGTGAGGGTCTCTTTGTGCTCAACCCCGAAGCGCTGCTCCTCGTCAATAACGACCAGGCCCAGGTCCTTGAAGCGCACCTGTCCGGTCAGCAGGCGGTGGGTGCCCACGACCAGGTCAATAGTGCCGTCGGCCAGGCCGTCCAGGACCTTCGCGGACTCGGCGGCGGACTGGAAGCGGGACAGCTGGGCCACGCGCACCGGGAAGCCGGCGTAGCGCTCGGTGAAGGTCTCGGCATGCTGGGTCACCAGCAGGGTGGTGGGGGCGAGCACCGCCACCTGCTTGCCGTCCGCCACGGCCTTGAAGGCGGCGCGCACGGCGATCTCGGTCTTGCCGTAGCCGACATCGCCGCAGATGAGGCGGTCCATGGGCTGGGGCTTCTCCATGTCGGCCTTGACATCATCAATGGTGGCCAACTGGTCGGGGGTCTCGGTGTAGGGGAAGGCCTCCTCCAGTTCGGCTTGCCACGGGGTGTCGGGGGGGAAAGCGTGGCCGGTGGCCGCTGAGCGGGCGGCGTAGAGGCGCACCAGCTCCCCGGCGATCTCGCGCACGGCCCTGCGGGCCTTGGACTTGGTTTTGGCCCAGTCGGCGCCGCCCATCTTGTTCAGGGCGGGGGCGTCCCCGCCGACGTACTTGGTGACCTGGTCCAGGGCGTCGGTGGGCACCAGGAGGCGGTCGCCGGGCTGCCCGCGGCGGGACGGGGCGTACTCAATGACCAGGTACTCGCGGGTGGCGGAGGACTTGCCCGAGCCCACGGGGCGGCGCATGAGCTCAATGAAGCGCCCCACCCCGTGCTGGGCGTGGACCACCAGGTCGCCGGCGTGCAGGGATAGGGGATCAACGCTCTTGCGGCTCCTGCGGGCGGGCAGGGCCTTGGCCTGGCGGGGGCCGGCGGTGGCGCGCCCGGTGAGGTCGGATTCGGCGATGAGGGCCAGGCGCAGCTCCTCGGCGACGAAGCCGTGCCCCGCAGCCGCCTGGGTGACGCGCACAACGCCGTCGGGAGCCTGGTAGGACAAGTCCCCGGGCTCGTCGAGTGCGGTGACAATGCGGGCGGGCACGGAGCCGTCCGCCAGCAGCTGGGCCATGCGCCGCCCGGGCCCGGGCCCATCGGTGGCCACCACCACGCTCCAGCCCTTGTGCGCCATCTCCCCCAGGTCGGCGACGGCCTGCTCCAGGCGGCCCCGGTAGGGGTGGGGGTCGCGCAGGGGCAGCGTGTCGGCCTCAGGGGAAGCAGTCAGGGAGGTCAGGGACCACCAACCGCGATTGGTGGACAGGGCCAGGGCGCGCGCCTCGGCCAGGTGGGCGAAGGCGGCGGCGGACAGGTCCACGGGGACGGCTCCCCCGCTGGCCGCCGAGGTCCAGGCGGCCGCCAGGAACTCGGCGGTGGTGGCCACCAGGTCCTCGGCGCGCTTGCGCACCCGCTCGGGCTCCAGGACGACCACGAGCCGCTCCCCCACCAGGTCGAGCAGGGGCACCATCTCGTCGACCAGGACGGGGGCCAGGGACTCCATGCCCTCCACCGGGATACCGGCCCCGATTTTCTCCAGCATGTCGGCCGCCCCGGGGATGGAGCCGGTCAGGTGCGCCGCACGATCGCGGACGGCGTCGGTGAGGAGGATTTCACGGCAGGCCGTGGCGGTGACGGCGCCCAGTTCAGCAATAGTGCGCTGGTCGGCGACGGCGAAGGAGGAGACGGACTCGATTTCATCGCCGAAGAAGTCCACCCGCACGGGGCGGGGCTCGGTGGGCGGGAAGACATCGAGGATGCCGCCGCGCACCGCGAACTCGCCACGGTTCTCCACCATGTCCACGCGCGTGTAGGCGGCGTCGGCCAGGCGGGCGGCGATCTCCTCCAGACTCACCCGGGCACCGGGGGCCAGGTCAATGGGCACCAGGTCGCCCAGACCGGCCACCACCGGCGCCAGGAGGGCGCGCACGGGGGCCACGAGCACGCGGATGGGGCCGCGGGCGCCATCCGAAGCCCCCGGCGGGGCGGCGGGGTGGGGGGCGCCGCCCTCAGGGTGGGCCAGGCGCCGGAGGACGGCCAGGCGCGTGGCCACCGTGTCCGCCCGCGGGGAAAGGCGCTCATGGGGCAGGGTCTCCCAGGCGGGGAAGACGGCGATGTCGGTCGACGGCAGGTAGCAGGCCAGGGCCGCGGCCGCCTCCTCGGCCTCCCTCCCGGTGGCGGTGACCACGAGCAGGGGCGTGCCGGTGTCCGGGGCGGCGGGCGGGGTCGGGGCGGCGTCCTGGTGAGGGCTGCGCGTGGGCCGGGCCCCAACAGCCCGGGCCACGCCGGCGGGGCCCAGGGCCATGGCGGCCAGGACGGCGGGGCGGGCACCCGGGGCGAGGACGACGCTGCGTTCGGATCGACGGGGGCTGGAGGCGGCGCCCACCAGCGCGGCAATAGAAGGGGATGTCAGAAGCGGGGGGAGGAGGGCCGTCAGTCGCACGGCGCGAGTGTAGAACCTGGGCCGGGCCCCGGCGCCCGGCGGGGGCGGGGCGGGGCGGCTCTGGCCGCGATCACCGCCACGACCGCGGCGCCGCCCAGCAGGGGCGCGGGCCGTTCGGGCAGCGGGGCGCGGGCCGTTCGGGCGGGCGTCCGCCCAGGGCGCGCCCGCCCCGGGTCAGGCCTCGACCGACTTGAACAGGGAGGTAATGGAGCCGTCGTCGAAGACCAGCTTGATCGCCCGGGCCAGCAGCGGGGCAATGGGCAGGACGGTGAGCTGCTTGAATCGCTTCTCCGAGGGGATTGGCAGGGTGTCGGTAATGACGACCTCGCGGGCGCCGCAGGTGGCCAGGCGCTCGATGGCCGGCCCGGAGAGCACCCCGTGGGTGGCGGCGACAATGACGTCCTTCGCGCCGGCGTCGAGGACCACCTTGACGGCCTTGGCAATGGTGCCGCCGGTGTCGATCATGTCGTCAACCAGCACGCAGGAGCGGCCCGCCACGTCACCCACGACCCGGTTGGCCACGGTCTCGTTGGGCCGGGTGACGTCACGGGTCTTGTGGACGAAGGCCAGCGGGGTGCCGCCCAGGGCGTTGGCCCACCGCTCGGCCACGCGGATGCGCCCGGCGTCCGGGGAGACCACGGACGCCGCGGCCGGGTTCAGGCGGGTGCGCACGTAGTCCACCAGCACCGGCTGGGCCCACAAGTGGTCCCAGGGGCCGTCGAAGAAGCCCTGCTCCTGGGAGGTGTGCAGGTCCACGCTCATAATGCGGTCCGCGCCCGCGGTTTTGTAGAGGTCGGCCACCAGGCGGGCGCTAATGGGCTCGCGTCCCAGATGCTTCTTGTCCTGGCGGGCGTAGGGGAAGAAGGGCGCCACGACGGTAATGCGCTTGGCGGAGGCCCGTTTGAGGGCGTCGACCATAATGAGCTGCTCCATGAGCCAGTCATTGACGCGGTCAGCGTGGGATTGCATAACGAAGACGTCGCAGCCGCGCACCGACTCGTTAAAACGGACGTAGGTCTCGCCGTTGGCGAAGTCGTACGCCGTCGAGGAGAGCACCTGGGTGCCCAGTTCCCGAGCGACGTCCTCAGCGAGCCGGGGGTGCGCCCGCCCGGAGACGACAACCAGTCTCTTCTCGCCGCTGGTGATAATGCCCGTCATGACGTGGTTCCCCTCTCACGGCCTCTGTGGGGCCTGGTCGGTGCGCGCCGCCTGCACGATCACGCCTGTGCACGCCCCATGGTGGAGGTGCGGGAGTCGAGCCAGGAATGCGGCGCCACGACGGCGCCGGCCGGGATCTCGACGTCGGTCACGATGGCGTAGGCGCCCACGGTGGCGCCCGGGCCAATGCGGGCGGTCCCGCGCAGAAGGGCGCCCTGCTCCACAGTCACGTCCCGGGCCAGCTCAACGGTGACATCCACCCAGGTGGTGGCGGGGTCCACCACGCCCACGCCCTGCTCCATCCAGTGGGCCACGACCCTCCGGTTGAGTTCGGCCCCCAGGGCGGCCAACTGGGCGCGGTCGTTGCAGCCCTCCACCAGCCAGTGGTCCTCGACCACCAGGGCGCTGGTGGGGCGCCCCGCCCGGTGGGCGTAGGCGACGACGTCGGTGAGATAAACCTCACCCTGGTCATTGTCGGTGCTCAGGGTGCCCAGGGCGGCCCGCAGGTCGGCTGCGTCGAAGACGTAGACGCCGGCATTGATCTCGGTAATGCCCCGCTGCTCGGCGGTGGCGTCGCGCTGTTCGACAATGGCGGACACGGTGCCGTCCGCCTCGCGCAGAACCCGTCCGTAGCCGGTGGGGTCCTCCAGGACGGCGGTCAGCAGGGTGACGGCGTCACCGCGCTCGACGTGCTGGGCGACCAGGGTCCTCAGTGTCGCGGTGTCCAGGAGCGGAACATCACCGCTGGTGACCACCACTGGACCGGTCATGTCCTCCGGCAGGGCCGCCAAGCCGCAGGCCACCGCCCGCCCAGTGCCGGGAACCTCATCCTGGTCGGCGGGCACGGCGTCGGGGGCCACCTCGGCCAGATGGGCCACGACGGCGTCGCGCTCGTGGCGGACCACCACCACCAGGTGCTCGGGGGCCAGGCCGCGCGCCGCGGTGACGGCGTGATCCAGGAGGCTGCGCCCACCAATGCGATGAAGCACCTTCGGGGTCGACGAGCGCATGCGCGTGCCCTTGCCGGCGGCCATGACAATAACGGCGGCGGGAGTAGTGGGGGCCACGGGCCTCTCCTCAACTGGGGTCTGGCGGGTCCGCCCCGGGTGGACCGGACGGCGCCATCCTAACGTCCCCTCACAGGGCCCGGCCGGGGCGCGCCGCGGCCCGCGCTCCGCCCCCAGGGTTCGAACCCGGGCCTCAAGGCTCCAAAGGCCTGCGTGCTGCCACTACACCAGGGCGGAAGACCGCGTCGCGGGCGCAGGCCCATCGACGCGACCGCGCCAGTGTCTCACGACCTCCCGGTTACTTCCCGGGCAGCGGGTCGCGCGGTGGCGGATACCACGTTTCCCCACCGGCCCCACCGCCCCGATCCGCCCGGATACCCCGGGCGATGGCCAGGACACGTTTCCCCGCCCGGCCCGCCCGCTGTGGAACCCCCTGCATCCTCTGCGGGCCCCGCCCCGGGGGCCCACGGCACCGGTGCTGTGGCCGCGACAACGCGGCACCCGCGTCGCAATCGCCCCGCGGTGCGGGCAGGATGGGGACATGTCCACCCCCCCGGATGACGCATCCTCCCGCCGCGCAGCACGGCTGACCGAGCTCGACGGCCTGCGCGGCCTGGCCGCCGTCGTCGTCCTCATTGACCACTGCCTACAGACCGTCCCCAGCATTGCCGCAGTGGGGACGCACCCCGGCGTCACCCCCGACGGCGCCCTGGAGCGGATCCTGACCGGCACGCCCTTGCACCTGCTGTGGGCCGGGCACGAGGCCGTGCTGGTCTTCTTCGTCCTGTCGGGGGTGGCCCTGGTCTACCCCATAGCCCGCAGGCACGCCCGATCCCAGCCCTTCGACTGGGTCGATTACGCCCCCCGCCGGGTGGTGCGGCTGTGGCTGCCGGCGGCGGCCTCCACCACGTGGGCCATGCTGCTCATTGTGCTGGTGCCCCGCTCCACCGACCCCGCCCTGGGCTCGTGGATGACCACCGGCCATCCCCCGGGCCTATCGGTGGACCAGCAGATCCTGGAGTTCCTGCTCATCTCCCAGCACTCCTACCGCAACACCGTGCTGTGGTCCCTGCACGCCGAGGCGATCTTCTCCATCATGCTGCCGGTGGTCGTGGCCCTGGTGGCACTGGCCGCACGGCGGCGCCTCAGTTGGGCGGTGCTGGGCGCGGCCCTGGCGGTGCCCCTGGCGACCGGCAGCCTCGGCTGGGGAAGATACCTGCCGGTATTCACCATTGGCGCGGTCCTGGGGTGGTCCTGGGGTCACCTGGACCGCCCCCTGCCCCCCAGGCCCCGCCCCTGGGCGACCCCACTGGCCCTGCTGTGCCTGCTGCTGATCACCATCGCCTGGTGGCCGCCCTTCCTCCACGGAGCACTCCAGCACGTGGCCCTGAGCATGACGACGGCGGCCGTGACCTGCCTGGTCGTGCTCGCGGTGCGCGCCGGCGCCCTGCGGGGCCTGCTGCGCTCGCGGGCGGTGCAGTACCTGGGGACAATGTCCTTCTCCCTGTACCTGGTCCACGAGCCCGTCGTGGTGGCGGTGAGACTGCTGACCGCCTCCTGGTCGCCGTGGTGGATGCTGGTGCTGGCGCCGCTCGCCAGCGCCCCCTTAACGATCCTGTTCCACCGGTTCATTGAGGCCCCCAGCCACCGCCTGTCCCGGGAGGTGGGCCGCAGGGCCTCGGCCCGCTTCCGCAGGCGCCGGGGGGCCGAGAGCATCGGTTCCCTCCCGGCCGGCCTGCTCCCCCGCTTCCGCAGGCGCCGGGGGGCCGACGCCGTGGGCCGCCCCGACCGGGCCCGCTGGACCGGGGGCGATACCCGGGTCGCGCTCGAGGAGTGAATCGTCGTGGCTGCCAAGAGGACTAGGACCAGAATGAGCGCCGGGGAGCGGCGCGAGCAACTGATCGACGTGGCCCGCGGCCTCTTCGCCGCCAAGGGCTTCGACGGCACCAGCATTGAGGAGATCGCCTCGCGGGCGAAGGTCTCCAAACCGGTGGTCTACGAGCACTTCGGCGGCAAGGAGGGCCTGTACGCCGTCATTGTTGACCGTGAACTGACGACGATCTCAACCACGATCACCGCCGCCCTGGGCTCCTCGGAGTCGGCGTCGGTCACCGTGGAGCGGGCGGCCATGGCGCTGCTGACCTACATTGAGGACTCCCCGGACGGCTTCCGGCTGCTGTCCTCCGGCAACGACCGCGCCTCGGGCACCTACTCCACCCTCCTGGCCGACGTCGCCATCCAGGTCTCGGGGATCCTGGCCGCCCAGTTCTCCTCCCACGGCATCGACCCGCGCACGGCGCCGTTGTATGCTCAGATGCTTGTGGGAATCGTCGCCATGCCCTCCCAGTGGTGGCTGGAGAACCGGACCATGAGCAAGGAGGAAGTGGCCGCGCACATGGTCAACCTCGCCTGGAATGGGCTGCGGGCCATGGAGCCCCACCCCTCACTGCGCGAGTCCCGGACCCGCTCCTGAACGATTGAGCGCGCCGCCCCTGGCGCCGGCGCCAGGGGCGGCGCGCGGCCCGCTATCAGCGCGCTACGCTGAAGCCGCCAGGACAAGGGAAAGCAGAATATGGAACCGGACAGAATCATTAAAGCGCTGCGCAGGCACTCCCTGCTTGTTGTCATGCACGCGGTGCTCGGCACCATTATTGGTCTCGCCGTGGGACTCCTGAGCCCCCCCGTGTATGTGTCCACCGCCTCGGCGCTTGTTGTCACTGGCGAATCCGACGCAACCCAGGGCGTGTCGAGCTCCTCGGCGGTGATCGCCACGGTCATGCCCACGATCATTGAGCTGGGCACGTCCCAGTCGGTGCTCACCGAGGTCTCCGAGGCCACGGGGGCGAAACCGGGGGCCCTCAAGGGCTCACTGTCCTTGTCCACCCCCACGAATACCTTCCTGTTGAAGATCTCCGCCAGCGCGGACACCCCCGAGGAGGCACAGAAGATTGCCCAGGCCGAACTCGACGCCCTGAGCCGGGTGGTGGGAAGGATGTCCCTGACCGGGCGGGACCAAGACGGCAACCTCGGCCTGATCCTGTCCCCCTACGACGCCCCCTCCCTCCCGGGGGCGCCCACGGGCCCCTCCACCATCTCGATTGCGCTCGCCGGGCTTGTCATTGGCGCCCTGGTGGGGGCGGCCTTCGCCATCATTATTGAGCTCCTGCGCCACGGCTCCCCCGCGGCGGCCCAGCCGCCGGTCGCCGCAGAGGCTTCATGACCGCGCCGGCGCCCCAGGCCCACGGCCCTGGAGCTGGGGCTGGGGCTGCGGTGAGCGATCAGGAGCGGAGCCGTCGGCGTGAACGGATCATCGCCTTCACCCTGCTGGTGCTCGTCGGTATGCCCACCGCGGTCACCGGCTCCGCCCACCTCAGTGAAATCGTGGCCCTGCTGGCCCTGCCGGCGACCTGGTCGGAGGTGCGCCGCTCACGCGTGCTGGGCCTGCTGCTCATTGGCTCGGTACTGGCGGCGGTCACCGGCCTGACAATGTCGATCGCGGCCCCTAACGACTTCACCGTGATCGGCTCGATCAAGCGCGCCACCGTGGTGTCGGTCCTGTCCGTCCCCTGCTCGGCGACCGCCTTCGCCTGGGGGGCGCGGCGGCTGGGGCTCGACGGCGCCGCGCTGGCGGTGGGCCTGGGCCTGCTGCTCAACTCCCTGTCCCTGCTGGGCAGCGTCTCCAACCCGTGGAAGTTCGGTATTGGCCTGTCCACCTCCATTGTGGTCCTGGCGATCGTCTCCCGCCTGGGGCACATTATCCAGGTCATTGCCCTGGCGGTGCTGGGGGCGCTCTTCCTCCTCCAGGACTCGCGCGCGGCACTGGGCTTCATAGGGGTGACGGCGTTCATGGTGGTGTGGCACGCCACCATTCAGCGCATCATTCCCGCCATCCACTTCCCACGGCGGCGCGCCGCCTTCCAGGCCGTGGCCATGAGCGTGGCCGTGCTGGCCATGGCGGTCGGCGTGCTGGGGGCCTCCGCCGCCGGGGCCCTGGGGGCTAACGCCCAGGCCAGGACGCTGGCGCAGTCCACGGGCTCCACGAATATTCTGCTGGCCGCCCGCCCCGAACTGGCGGCCTCCTGGGCGCTCTTCGTCAACCGCCCCTGGGGCTACGGCGCGGGGATCGCCCCCCGGCACCAGGATGTGCGCGCCGCCATGGACGGCATGGCGGCGGTGGGCTACGACCCGAATAACGGCTACGTCCTGAACTTCATGTTCGGTCACGGTTTTGAGCTGCACTCGGGCCTGGTCGACATGTGGGTGGCCTGCTCCCTCCCCGGCGCCGTGCTGGTGGCCAGCATCCTGGTGCTGTCCGTGGTCGCCCTCCTGCGCGACCTGGGCTCCCCGCAGATCCACCCCTGGCTCTTCCTGGCCGTCCTGGTGGCGGTCATGAACATCCTGGTGGGTCCCTGGAGCGTGCTCCCCCCCTTCTTGACCCTGGTGCTGGGGACCGTGCTGGTCCAGGTGCCCTTGCGTCGCACGCGCCGCCGCTTCCTGCGCGATGTGCGCCGTAGCCGGCGCTATCAGCGCTGACCGTACTCGCTGTGCGCACCCCGCCCCAGGGCCGCGGCGATCATCCCCCGCCCCCGCGCCACAAGGCGCGCCCCCCTGGCCCGGTGCCGCAGGTCACCGCTGAGGGCCCCCAGGAGGCGGCGCGCCCCGCCGGCCAGGACGCGCACGCAGCCACCGGTCAGGGCGCGGCCCCGCAGAATCGCGCGCCGACGCCGGTGCGGACCGGCCAGGACGAGGTCAACGCGCACGGCGGTGGCGGCGTGGGAGCGCTGGCGGCGCAGGATCCACCGGCGGTCGAGTCGCGAAACGGGCACGTGGTCCCTCACCCGCGCCTGGTCGCACCACAAGATGGTGCCGCCGGCAGCAGTCAGGCGGCGGGTGAAAAGGGTGTCCTCCCCGCCGGTGGCCCCGAAGGCCTCGTCGAAGCGCAGCCCTGCCTCGCGCACGAAGCCCAGGTCCAGCAACAGGCAGTTGGTGGCGGCCACTGGGCGGGGGGTCCCGGTGGGCCAGGTGCGGCGTTCGAAAAAGCCTCCGGCCAGCACCCAGGGGTCGGGTTGAGTGTCGTAGGCGGGCAGGACCAGGCCGGCCACCGCCTGGCAGCCGGTGCTCCGGTGCAGGCCCAGCAATGCGGCCAGCCACCCGGGCTCGGGCTCCTCGTCGTCGTCAATGAAGACCAGCAGTGCACTGGAGGCGGTCTCGTCCAGGGCCCGGTTGCGCACGGCGGCCACGCCCGGTGAGGCCTCAACGGCGTAGCGCACCCGGGGGTGAGCCGCGGAGTCGACTGTGGCGCGGGCCGAGCCGGCGGCGTCATTGTCAATGACGAGGACCTCCACGCCCCCGGGGGCCAGGGCGGGGTCGAGGTCCTGGATCTGGTTGAGCACCCCGGACAGGGCGCGCCCCAGCCCCTCGGGCCTGCGGTAGGTGGGGATGGCAATACTCACCGGACTCGCCGGCCCCACCGGATCTCCCGCCCGCGCGCTCACGCGTCCTTCTTCCGCGCCCGGGCCGGGCGCTTGTACTCGCGCACCCGGGCGCCCAGGGCGCCCGCAGCCATGCCCAGCCCCCCACGGCAGGAGACCTCCCGGCGCGCCCGTGCGGCGGCGTCGCCCCGCAGGCGGGCCGAGAGCGAGCCGGCGCCCTCAACACCCGCCTTGGCCAGGCCCTTGAGGGAATAGGCCAGGCGCAGGGGGAGGCGGTGCTCGGCAGTGTCAATGCGCACCCGCGCCCAGGATGAGCCCGAGCGGAAGGCGCGGCGCAGCACCCAGGCGCGGGTGGCGCGCGAGGCCGGGACTCGTTTGACGACCACTGCGGCGGTGGCGAAGCGGATCTCCCCCCCGCCCAGGGTCAGGCGCCGGGTGAACAGTGAATCCTCGCCCCCAGTGAGCCCGTAGCGGGGATCGAAGCGCAGGCCCAGGCGGCGCACCACCGCCAGGTCCACCAGGAGGTTGCCGGTGTCGGCGCTGCGCACCACCGCCCCGTCGGGGGCGTCCCAGGAGTCGAAAACGCCCGAGCCCCGCACCCACGCGGTGGGCTGGACCATGAACACCGGCGGGGTCGGCCCGGTCACGGCCGCGCAGCCGTGGGCGCGCCAGGTCTCCACCAGGGCCTCCAGCCATCCGGGCCCGGGTAACTCGTCGTCGTCTATGAAAACCAGCGCCTCGCTGTGCGCCGCCTCCTCCAGGGCCCGGTTGCGCCCCGCCACAATTCCCGGCGTGGGCTCATGGACGTGGACCAACTCCACCCCGGCGTCCTGGGCGATTTCCTGGGCGGCGGCCACCACTGGGGCGGCGCCGGCGGCCGGATCGTTGTCAACAATGACGATTCTCGCCTGGACGCCCGCGCCGGCGCCCGTGCGAACGTCGCCAACGCCCGCAGCCTGCTCCACCAGCAGCGGCAGGACCTGGGCCAGCCAGGTGTTGCGCCGGTAGGTGAGCATGGCGATCGTGATCTGCTCCGCGTGGCCCACGACTCCTCCTCGACCTGCATGCCTGAGGCACCAACGGTACTATTCGCGCAGCCCGCCGCCCGACACCCACCTGGGCGCGGGACCACCGCGCACCAGGGGGCCCACATGACCGCACTGCCCGACCCACCCGGATCTGCCGCACCGGCGCTCCCCGAAGCGGAGCTCCTGGCGCGCACGGCTGTGATCGTTGTCTCCTACAACTCGGCGGAGCTGCTGCGCCGCAACCTAGCACCCCTGAGCGCCCGGGCCCCGGAGGCGCAGGTGGTGGTGGTGGACAACCGCTCCACCGACCGGGCCCGCCAGGAGCTCACCGCCCTGGCCCGCCGGCACCGCTGGTCCACGGTCCTGCCCGAGACGAACACCGGATTCGGGGCGGGGATGAACCTGGGGGCCGCCCGCGCCGCCCAGGCGGGCGCCGAGGTGCTCGTGCTGCTCAACCCCGACGCCCTCCTGGGCCGCGAGGACCTGGTCCGCCTGGCCCGCAGGGCCCACCGGCGCCCCGACGCCCTGGTCGGCCCCCTCGTGCGGGACTCCAGCGGGAAAGTGGTCTCCGACGGCGTCGTCGTGTGCCTGGCCGACGGCTCCATGCGCTCGCGCCGCTCCCGCCGCCCCGTGCCGGCCGGCGGCACGAGCCCCTGGCTCTCAGGGGCGTGCCTGGCGCTGTCCACGGGGCTGTTCGAGCGCGTCGGCGGCTTCGACGCCCGCTACTTCCTGTACTGGGAGGACGTGGACTTCTCGGCGCGGATACTCCGGGCCGGGGGGCGCCTGGTGCTTGATCGCAAGGCCCTGGCGGTGCACGACGAGGGCGGGACTCACGCCGGGGGCCGTCAGGGCTCGCGCGCCAAGTCGGAGACCTACTACTACTACAACATCCGCAACCGGCTGCTCTACGCGGCCCTGCACCTGGAGCGGGCGGGACGGCGCCGGTGGTTGCTCACCGCCGGGACGGCGGCCCGCGAGATCGTGCTGCGCGGCGGGCGCCGCCAATTCCTGACCTCGCTGCGGCCCCTGGCCACCGCCCTGGCCGCTACGCGCGACGGCTACCGCCTGCTGCGCGCGGCGGAGGGCGGGACCCTCCCGGACCCCGCCCTCCCCGTGCCGCGAACGGCTCTCAGCTGATCTTCTTGACCGTCAGCGAGTCGATCGACGCGGTCACCGTGTCCGCGCCGGCGCCACTGGACAGGTAGGTGGTGAAGCCCACCGCCCCGGGCTCGGCGAGTTCGGCGTCCACGTCGGTGGTGTCCACGCCCCAGGTCTCGGGCTCGGTGTCACCGGTCCACAAGTTGGCGCGTATGACCGTGGACTCCGCCCCGTCCAGGATGAGCCGGACGTGGAGGACGTCGCCGGCGGCGTAACTGCCGGCCAGGCTGGTGCTGCCCAGCGTCGTCATGGTCCCATTGACCACCTTGGCGACCGACAGGGCGGCGGCCCCTGAGGAGGTGACGCGCACCGTGGCCTGGTACCAGGCCTGGTCCGTCCCGCGCCCCGTGTAGGACACGTAGGCGCCGCTGCCTCCGGGGAGGGCGTCCAGGGACAGGTCGAAGGTGGCGTCCGTCGAGGTCGAGTCCAGGGTGGGGGAGGTCACCGAGGCGGCCGTCCGGGCGCCCTTCATGACGATGAGGCCGCTGGTCTCGTCGACCGACAGGGTGTCCAGGCCCCACTTGGCCCGCCAGGTACCGCCGGCGTCGGCGTTGCCCCAACCGCCCTTGACGCTGCGCGAGAAGCTGTCCTGCAGCAGGATGGACTCATCGGCCGGGGGCTCGGGGGTCGGGTTGTCGGGGTCCGGGGGCTCGGGGGCGCCCGTGCCGAGGGCGTGGTGCGCGGCCACCTGGGCGGCGGTCAACGGCACGCCGTAGACGGCGACCTCGTCAATCTCACCGGTGAAGTTGGAACTGGAGGGGGCCCCCTCCAGCCCGGAGACCGAGTCCCCGCCCACGCGCCAGAAGCCCGTGTAGGTCCACCCCATGGTCATCGTGGCGTCGGAGGCGACCGCGGCGCCGTCAATGTAGAGGACGGCCCCGTCGGTGGGGCTCATGGTGGCCACCACGTGGTGCCAGGCGCCGTCGTTGTAGCTCTGCCCGGAGACCAGGGTCTGGAGCGGACCGCGGTTGAGCATGAAGGCGACCGTGCCGTCGTCGCGCATGTAGACCATGCGGTCCTTGGTGGTCGAGTCGCTGCCCGCCGAGGAGCCGAAGCCGATGATCGGCCCGCCGGTGGAGGAGGAGGTGCGGAACCACGTCTCCACGGTGAAGGCGCGCGGCGAGGCCTGGGACTCGGTGGTCCCGGCGAAGCCCGTGGGGGCGAAGGTGGTTCCCGCACCGGCGGACAGCACCGACTCGGCTCCGCGGGTGTAGGCCGATCCGTTGAAGGTCAGGGCGCGCGCGGCGACAACGTCCTCGGCGCTCTCCCCGGAGGTCTCATCCAGCGGCCAGTAGTGGGCGGCGCCGTCCTGGAGCACCCGGGTCCCGTAGTCGCCCATCTCGCCGGTGGAGACCGCGGTCACCGAGACCCAGTCGGAGCGGGTCCACGCCCCCCACAAATCGGAGACGACCACAATATAGGAGTGCGTGGAGCCGGGTTCGACGAGGTCCATGGCGGCCAGCTCGTTCTTCTCCCAGAAGCCGGCGCTCACGGTCTGGGAGAACACCGGCTGCGAGTCCAGTGAGTCGCGGTAGACCGTGTAGACCAGGGTCCTGTCATCGCGGTCCCAGTTGGTGGGGAAGGATATGGAAACCACGCCGGCGCGCACCGAGCGCGCCGACACCGCGAAGGCGCCGCCCTTGTCCTGGGGCCCCAGCTCGTTGGGGGCGATGTCGTGGCGGGCGAAACGGACCAGCCCCTGCTGGGGCAGGCCGTTAATGGCCGTGAACTCCCCGCCGTAAACGACGTAGTCGGCGTTGCCCTCAACCGTCCAGGTGGCCTGGTTGGTCCCGGTGAAGGTCCCATTGGTGAACACGGGGTGGAAGCTGAGGTTGATCGTGGCGGGCTGACCGGCGTGGTCGGCGTAGCCCCACTGGCTGTTGGTCTTGACCGTGCTCACCGGGTGGTTGGCGAAAGCAACAGCGTTGAAGTGGTTGCGAGAATCCGGCAGGCCCCCGATGTTGGAGCAGTCGTGGGTGTGGCTGGAGGCGTACAGGACGTCAGCGGTGGGGTGGACGTCGTAGGAGTCGCCGTGGCAGTCGGCCAGGTAGTCCAGGTCGCCGGTACTCCAGTTGGCGCGGAAGACCCCCTCGATATTGCCGGTCGAGCTGTTCATGGAGTACGCCGCCCCGTACAGGCCCTGCTCATCGGCCTCCAGGTCCATAATGGCGGCGTGGGCGCCGGCGTTGCGCACCTCGGAGTTAACGTTGTTGGCGCGCAGCGAACCGTCGTTCTCCAGGATCGCCAGCCCGTAGCCCGGGTTGCTCGACCCGCCCACGGAGGTGAAGGCGCCGCCAATGGCGACCGCTGAGGAGTCCGCGGCCACCGCGATGGCGCGCACCAGGTAGTTGTCCACCAGGGGCGCGAAATCCGTGAGGGTCTGGGTGCCCAGGTCCACGGCGGCCGCCCGCTGACGGGCGGAGCGGTTGATCTGGGTGAAGGATCCGGCCATGTACAGCGTGGAGCCGTCGGGGGAGATGGCCAGGTCCTGGACCGCGGCATTGGCCGAAGCGCCCAAGGGGATGCGGCTGGCGTCAGCGGCGGACACCGAGCCCACCCGCCAGGTGGTGACGTCATTGAGTGAGGTGAAGGTGCCGCCCAGGTAGAGGGTGGCGCCGTCCGCCGAGGCCTCAATGGAATAGATCACACCATTAGTGGTGGGAGCCCAGTCGAGCAGGGCGCCGGTGGTGATGTCGTAGGCCAGGGCGTTGGCCCGCGGCACCTGCTCAGTGCCCGCGGCCGCGCCGGCAGGGCGGGCGTTAGTGAAGGATCCCACAGCGTAGACGATATTGCCGACTACTTCCTGATCCCACACCACACCGTCGATCTGGACGGTGGGCAAGGGGTCGGCCGAGACGGTCAGCGCGTCCGCGGGGGCCTCATCAGCGGCCGCTCGCGGGAGCGCCATGGGCGCCATGGTTAGAAGAAGCGCGATCCCAGCCGCAAGAAGGCTGTGAAGAGCGCGAGGAGCACGCATGTTCACTCCGATCAGGAGAATTCGCCCGGAGGCGATGGGTAAGGAGTTTGGGTGAAGGGGGTCTCGCACATGGGAATGCACGGATGGGCGAGGCTGAGGCTAAGAATAACGCGCCGGGACACCAACCGAACACCGAGCCCGTGGGGGCTAGAGCCGATCGGCGTCCCGACACGCCGAGACCCCATGGGGAGAACTCCCCATGGGGCTCATGAGGGTTACTGGGGCGCTACTGCGGTGCCGGCCCCTCGAAGACCGCCGCCTGGTAATCGGCCCCCATGTCCACCACGATGCGCACGTGCGAGCGGCCCTCGGCCGGCACCAGGAAGGCCCGCTCAATGACCAGGGCCTCACCGGGGGCCAGGGTCGGGGGGATCTCGTCGGAGGCGGAGATGAGCTCGGACGCCGGAATGTCCGTGTCCCCGTAGCTCACCGTGGTGACCAGGCCGCTCAAGGACACCTCCGCATCGGAGGTATTGGCCACGACGACCGGAACAATAATGCCCGGCCCGCCAACCTCCCCGGCGCCGGCGGTCAACTCCTGGGAACTGATCGCGCCAATGGACAGGATGACATTGTCGACCCCGACGGCCTGATCAATGTCCACCGCCTCGAGCTGGTCGGCGGCCAGGTCCACCGGATCGGGGGCGGTGGAATCATCGCCCCCGGCGGAGTCGGTGGGGGCCGAGGCCGCGGAGGGCGTGACGACTTGCGTGGGCGCCGTCGTCGGATCAGGAGTGCCAACCACCGGCGGTGTGGTGGAACTGGCGGTGGCGTCACCTGAAGAACCGCTTCCGCAAGCGGCCAGGAGGACAATAATGAGGAGAGAGGGCGCCATTGCGCGCAGGAGTCGGGTCACGGGGCCAGCCTACGACGGCCGCGCGGGCCCTGGGCACGCGCAGCCGTGACTCAGTAGTTACTCTGTCCCCGCCAAACGCTCACTCAGCGCTTCAGCCTCCCGTGAAAGGGCCCCGATGAGTGCACCCAACCCCGACCGCCTGCGCCTGGTCATGCTCGGTACGCGCGGCGTCCCTGCGCGCTACGGGGGTTTTGAAACCGCCGTCGAAGAGGTCGGCCGCCGCCTGGCCTCCCGCGGACACCAGGTCCTGGTCTACAGCCGCAACCCCGAGCCGGCGGTCCCGCTGCCGGCCAGGTACCTGGGCATGCGCGTGGTCGAGCTGCCGGCGCTCAAGAAGCGCAGCCTGGAAACCCTCTCCCACACCGCGCACAGCGTTGGGCACCTGCTCAACCGCAGGCACCCCGACGTCGCCATCGTCTTCAACGCCGCCAACGCCCCCTTCCTGCCGGCCCTGCGCGCCGCCCGCATCCCGGTGGCCACCCATGTCGACGGCCTGGAGTGGCGCCGGGGGAAATGGGGGCCGGCCGGCAAAAGGTACTACCGTGCCGCCGAGTCGCTGGCCGTGCGCTACTCGGACGCGCTCATCGCCGACGCGCAGGGCATTGCCGACTACTACACCCTGGAGTTCGGGGCCACCACCGAGCTCATCTCCTACGGGGCGCCCCGCCCCCGGGTCGGCAGCGAGCGCCTGGGCGAGCTCGGGCTGGAGGCGGACGGCTTCCACCTGGTGGTAGCCCGTTTCGAGGTGGAGAACCATGTCGATGTCATCGTTGACGGCTACGTGCGCTCCCGCGCCCGCCTGCCGCTGGTCGTCGTCGGCTCGGCCCCCTACGCCAACGAGTACACCGCCCTGGTGGAGTCGCTGGCCGACGACCGCGTCCGCCTCCTGGGGGGCGTGTGGGACCAGGAGCTTCTCGACCAGCTCTACGCCGGGGCCCGGGTGTACTACCACGGGCACTCCGTGGGGGGCACCAACCCGTCGCTGCTGCGCGCCATTGGCGCCGGGGCGGCGGTGGACGCCTTCGACGTCTCCTTCAACCGCGAGGTGCTGGGGGGCGCCGGCCGCTACTGGAGGACGCCGCAGGACGTCGCCGACCTCGTGACCAGTGCCGAGGCCGAGCCGGCGGCCCAGGTCGAGCGCGGCCGACTCTCGCGCGAGCGCGCCTCCCTATACGACTGGGACGAGGTGGCGCTGCGCTACGAGGCCCTGTGCCGCCGTCTGGCCCTCAACGGCCCCAGGGCGCACCGCCCCTCGGGGCGCCGCAGCGGGGCGTTCCCAGCATGAGCGCCGTCGGCACGCCCCCGGGCCGCACGAGCGCCCCCCAAGGCCGGGGGCGCCTGGGCGCCACCCAAGGCCGGGGCCGGGCCTCATCCGAGGGCCGCACGGTCCTGGTGGCCCACCCCTCCCCCGACCTCTACGGCTCGGACAGGCAGCTGGTGGAGACGGTGGTCGGGCTGGTTGCCGGCGGCTACCGCGTCAAGGCCGCTTTGCCGCAGGACGGCCCTCTGGTCCCGGTCCTGAGGCGGGCGGGGGCCGCTGTGGCGGTGCTCCCCTTCACGGTGCTGCGCAAGGCGCTGCTCACCCCCGGCGGGCTGTCCGCCCTGGCGCTCGACGCGGGCCCCGAGATCGCGCGCCTGCGCCGGGTAATCCAGATCAGTGGCGCCGACGCGGTGCTGGTCAACACCGTGACAATCCCATGGTGGCCGCTGGCCGCGCGGGCGGCCGGAGTGCCGGTCCTCGCCCATGTGCACGAGGCCGAGGACACCCAGCACCCGGTGATCCGGGCCGGCCTCAACGCCCCGCTCCTGGCGGCCACGCAGATCGTGGCGAACTCCGGGGCCGCCCGCAAGGTGCTGCTGGACGCCCAACCCCTGCTCGCCTCGCGCACCCGGGTCATCCACAATGGCGTCGCCGGCCCCCGCTCCCCCCTGGCCCCATTGCGCACCCGGGGCGCCGCAGAGCCCTTCCGCGTCGCCATGGTGGGGCGCCTGTCCCCGCGCAAGGGCGTCGACGTGGCCCTGGAGGCCATTGCCCTGCTGCGGGCCGAGGGCGTGGACGCCTCCCTGCGGGTGGCCGGCTCGATCTTCCCCGGCTACGAGTGGTACGAGGAGGAGCTCCGCCGGCGCGCCGCGGCCCCCGACCTGGCCGGCCATGTGGAGTTGCTGGGCTACGTCCACCCCACCTGGCCGGTGCTGGAGCAGGCCGACGCCGTGGTGGTGCCCTCACGGGCCGAGCCCTTCGGGAACACCGCCGTGGAGGCCATGCACGCCGGCCGGCCGCTGGTGGCCTGCCGAGTCCAGGGCCTGGCCGAGGTGGTGACCGACGGCGTCACCGGACTGTTGGTGGCCCCGGACTCGCCCCGGGCCCTGGCCGACGCCCTGGCGCGCTGCGCGGCGGACCCCGGCCTGGCGCTCGACCTGGCGGAGCGGGGGCGGCAGGAGGCCGCGCGGCGCTTCTCCGTCGAGGGCTACCGCGAGCGCATGGCCGCCGCCGTCTCCCACATGCTCATTTAAAGCGCCGTCTGCGGGCGCGGGGCGCCACTCCGGCTCCCGGCTGAAGGCAAGGCGGGGTCGGGGCCGCGGCCCGGAACTGTTAACCGGTTAGGAGCGCTGCGCCGGCGTGAGCGGGTTGGCGGCCAGGCCCAGGGACAGGTCCAGGTCCCCCTCCAGGGGCTGGTTGGGCCGCTCGAAGGGAATGATGCCCCCGCACAGATGGACTGCCATCTCCACGAAGGAGGAGTGCGCCGCCCCAATGAGGTGCTGGGCCGAGGCCAGCAGGTAAAGATCGGCAATGGAGGACTGGACGCCCTCGACGGTGTTGAAACCGCCCTTGTCCTCCAACGCCACGCAGTTACCGAACTCCTTGATGAGGCCGGCCTGAACGTCCTCGGTGTCGCAGGACAGGAAGAAGGTGATGTCGGGCGCCTGCTCGCGAATGGCGCGCATGCGCTCGGCGAACCACTCCACCGGGAAGGCTGCCGTCTTGGCGTGGCGGCTGGTGTGGGCGCGTACCTGCACCCCCACGTAGGGGCGCCCTGCGAGCCCACTGGCGAAGGTGTCGCGCACGCGCTCAGCAATGGGGGCGATGGGGGTCAGTCGGCGCAGTTCGGCGCCCCAGGGGCGCACCTGCGGTCCTGTGGTCAGCTCCATGCCGCGGGTGCGGACCTGCCATAGGTGCGCGGCGCGGTCGGCCGCCGAGACGGTGGAGAAGTCCGTGCCGCGGTAACGGTGGAGTGGTGAGATCGCCCGGGACACCAGGCGGGGTACGAGGCGGGCGCCGTCGAGATGCCACAGCTGGTCCAGCCTGGGGGCGAAGTAGCTGTCGGCGCTCCACACGTAGTAGAGGTCGCGGTCCTCGGTCTCGGCGAGGGCCTTGCCGGACAGTAGGGCGCGCATCCGGTTTCCCAGGCCGTCCTTGCGGCCGGTGTAGATGAGCAGGCTCTTGCGGCCGCCGAGCAGTGCCATGAGGCTTCCTTTCCCTTGAGCGGCGCGCGACTGGTTCGTTCGCGGCGCGGAATGATTGAGGGGAGTGAATGATTGAGGGACTGGGGGCATCGAGGAGCATTGAAGGGGTTAGGCGGGCTGGTGGCGCGGGGGCGCGCCGGGGCCCGGGCAGGGTCGGCTCCAAGGCGGCCCGGGCGTGAGGCGGGCGGGTGGGGCCGTTCCGGTGGGACGGCTCAGCCCTGGCGGCGCAGTTCGAGGTACCACTTGGGCAGGGCCGCGACAACATAGGCGGCATAACCCACGAGCATGAGGCCGTAGACCCAGAGGAAGGCCGTCGGCGAGCAGCGCAGCATGAGAACGAAGCACATGAGGCCGTAGTCGGTGGGCGCCGAGAGCACGGATTTGAGCAGCCCGGGCTTCTTCTCGTCCTTGGCCAGTGGGGTGCCGCCGTGGTAGCGCAGCTGATAGGTGAGGATGTAGCTGAAGAAGTGAATGCCCTGCACCGCCCCGAAGGCCAGGGGGATCAATAGCGCCCATGCCCCGGGGAGCTGGTCGATACTGAACCGGTACAGGCTAATGGCAATGGCGGAGTGAATAGTGGAGAGCTTAATGACGTCGGCGACGTGGTCGAGCCATTCCCCCGCCTTGGAGCCTCCGTGGCGCAGGCGGGCGAGCTGCCCGTCGGCGGAGTCCAGGGCGTAGCCGAGCATGAGCAGCAGGCTGACGGCCACGCAGGAGGCGACCGTGGGGCGCACCACTGCGATGAGCACAATCCCCGTGTAGGTGCACAGCGCCGAGACCGCCGTGACCTGGTCCGGCGTCATGCCCAACTGATGGGCCACGGCCGCCAGGACCCGGCCCACGGGCCGGTTGATCACCCGGGAGTACAGGGGGGCGCCCGCCTTCGACTTCTGCGCCCGGGACAGGTCCCGGATGCTCTGGGCGATGGTTGGTTTGCTCATAGGGACTCCCTAAGGTCGGACCGTGGGCCGCGTCAGCCTACACGCCCGCGGCGTCATGGTCCCGGGATTCCTGGGGTGGCGCGGCCAGGGCGCGACGGCGGCGTACGTCACGGGCCACCCACCAGGAGTACGGCATCAGTTGACACACCACCACCGAGATCACCGAGCCCAGAATCGGCCCGGCGGCACCGAAGGGCTCAATGAGGACCCAGGAGACTGCGAGGTTCATGGGCACGAGCACCAAGACGGGCACCATTTGGAACTGCAGGCCCCGCGGGTCGGTCATATACATGCCCAGCGGCTGCTTGGCGGCCTCGACCACCACGCTGAGCACATAGGCGCCAATGAGTATGAGGGGCAGGGCGATGAGGCCGTCGGACAGGAGTCGGGCCGCCCAGGGCGCCAGGGCCCCCAGCACCAGGGCGAGCACCAGGCCGCCAGCGGCGAAGAAGACCGCCGGTTTGAAGGGGCTCTCGATCCGGCCGTCGGCCCGGGCCTTGGCGAACAGCGGCCACATGGATACGCCGGTGACGACAATGGTCTGCGTCAGCAGGTTGAACAGGGTGTTCGCCAGGTTGTACTGGGCCAGGGCCTCGGAGCGCCCCAGGTGGGACAGCAGTAGGCGGTCGGTCTGGAAGGCGATGGGGATGACCAGGGACTGCACCAGCTGGGGGCCGGCGGTGTTGAGGATCTTCACGCCGCGCACGGCCCGGAGGCGGGGGACGTCGCGGATGGCCTGGGCCAGCAGGGGGCGGGTGGCCCTCCAGGCGACCACCACGCAGATCACCGAGACGAGCGTATTGGCCAGGTAGGAGTAGATGGAGACGGCGTTGCCGGCGTCCAAGCGGGCCACAATGGCCGCCAGCAGCAGGCAGGTCATGGCCGGGGAGACCACTCCTTGGCTAATGACCTGGGTGGCCGAGCGCCCCAGGCCGATGACCACGCGCTGACCGATGGATGCCGGCAGGGCGATGGCGTAGATGAGCAGGCAGGCGGTGGCGGTCGCGCCACCGCCGGGCATGAGCTTGGCGCCCAGCAACGCCGGCCACAGCCCCAGGAGTTGGATAACGATTCCGACAGTGGAGATGGCCACAGTGGACACGAGCAGGACACGAATGGCGGTGGTGATGGTGCGGCGCACTTGGGAGTCGTGGGCCGGGTCGGCCGAGCCGGCCACCGTGTTGAGGATGACTGCGCCAATGCCCAGGTCGGTGAAGGGCATGAGAGTGGGGAAGGTGGCCAACAGCCCGTACTGGGCGTAGGCGTCGGCGCCGAAGTGGCTAATGATCAGGCGCGTGTTGACCAGGCCGAAGAGGCCGGAGACGACCATGACGACCATCTTGGCGATGGCGGTGCGCCCCACGGAGGACCACCCCCCCGAGCGCCGCAGGCGGATCATGGGCGGCTCCTCGCGGTGGTGTCTGTTAACTACTAACTACTGCAGCTACTGCAGCTACTGCCCGGGGCGCGGTCGGCCCCGCGGGCTCATGGCACGGACACGATAGCAGCGCCGCCCTCGACGTCGAGCCGCCGCCCCGGCACTGACCCACACCGAATCACCGGCATCACCGGCCCGGGCTCCGGGGCGGGCTCCAGGGCGGGCTCCAGGGCGGGCGCCAGACCGCGGCACCGGCCCGGGCTCCGGGGCGGGCTCCAGGGCGGGCTCCAGACCGCGGCACCGGCCCGGGCGCCGGGGCGCCCCGGACCCGCCCGAAGCAGCCACCAACAGCCGCTGACAGGTACTGCCCCGCCCGCAGGCGAGCAATTTTCAGGTGTTGCCCAGGAATTATTCAGGTGTGATTCTAGATACGGCCTTACGGTTTGCTTCATCACAATGCGATCTATCGCACGAGCATATCGGAGAGGTTCGACTTCCCGTTACCATTAAGTCACCGTAGGTCCCGCCATCAGACGGTCCTGACCGACGTCCTTCCCCTCCTTGTTTGAGCATCCGCGGAGTTGCACGTGTCTTTACCGCCTATGACGCTGCCGACAATCGAGCAGACCCTGCGCAGTCAGCCGCTTGCTGGTGCGCGCGCACGACTGGGCGCCCCAGTGCCCTGGCCGGAGATGCGCCGCGACCTACTCCAGTGGCTCATTTTCAATGACCTCGCGGCCGTGGCCCTGCCCACCTGGTTCCTGGTGCTCTCCAGCGGGCCGTCGGCGGCGTGGCCGGTCGGCCTGGTCGGGGCGCTCATGATCACCATGGTCTGGGTCAGCGGGGGCCTGGGGGTCGAGGCCGTCGACCAGGGGCGCTCCCGCACCGCGCACCTCATCCTGTGCGCGGTCATCGCCGCCCCGGCCGTCCTGCTGCTCAACCAGCTCATGCCCGGCGGCACCAGCGCCTGGACGCTCCTGGGCTGGCTGACGCTCCAGAGCGCACTCATGCTCATTGGCCGCAATGTGGAGGAAACCTGGCTGCACCGCCGCCGCATGGACGGCCACGCCCTGCGCCGCACTCTTATTGTCATGGGGCCCGGCGCCGAGCCCCTGCTCCAGCAGTTGCGCCGCCACCCCGCCGACGGCTTCCTCATTGTCGGCTACGTCTCCTCGGGGAATATGGGATCGCCCCACAAAGCCGACCCCGTTCGCGGCACCCGCCATATTGCTCAACTGGTGCGCGCCGAGCGCATTGACGTGGTCATGACCGTGGGCGCCGTCGCCCCCGCCGACCTCATTACCCTCATGCGCGGCCTGGAGGGCTCCCGGGCACGACTGGTCGTGGCGCCCGGGCTCCAGGACGTCGAGCCCAACCGCATGCGCGGACTGCCGGTCACCCACGGGTGGACGGGTTTGATCGCCGTGCGCACCCGCCGCACGCGCGAGATCGGCAAGATGATCCTCGACCGGGTCGTCGGCGCGCTCCTGCTGGCCATTGCCCTGCCGGTCCTGGCCGTCGCCGCCCTGGCCATCCGCCTGGAATCACCGGGCTCCCCCTTCTACAAGCAGACCCGCGTAGGCCTGGGGGGCAAGCACTTCACCATGTGGAAGCTGCGCTCAATGTACATTGACGCCGACGCCCGCCGGGCCGCCCTGGTGGCCAAGGGCGGGGACGCCGGCAACAAGGTCCTGTTCAAGGACAGCGCCGATCCCCGCATTACCCGGGTGGGCCGCCTGCTGCGGCGCACCTCCCTGGACGAACTCCCTCAGCTCATTAATGTCGTCACCGGTGAAATGAGCCTGGTCGGCCCGCGCCCGGCACTGCCCCAGGAGGTCGCCCAGTACGACGCCGAGGCCCTCCGCCGACTGCTGGTGCGCCCCGGCATGACCGGCCTGTGGCAGGTTTCCGGCCGATCGGACCTGTCCTGGGAGTCCACCGTCGCCCTGGACCGCCACTACGTGGACAATCGCTCCGGCTCCCTGGACGCCAGCATTCTGGCCGCCACACTCCGGGCCGTCGTCGGCGGCAAAGGGGCCTACTGATGCTCGTCGGTTACATTCCGGGAGGATTTGACATGCTCCATGTGGGGCACCTCAATATTCTCAAGGCCGCGGCCCAGCGCTGCGACCACCTCATTGCGGGCATTGCCACCGATGAGTCTTTGGAGCGCATGAAGGGCAGGGCCCCCATTGTGCCCCTCACTGAGCGCATGGCCCTGGTGGCGGCGCTGCGAATGGTCGACGAGGTAGTCCCCGACCACGACCAGGACAAGCGCCTGGCCTGGCGCAGTCGCCCCTTCGACGTCCTCTTCAAGGGCACCGACTGGAAGGGCACGCCCAAGGGCGAGAGTCTGGAGGCGCAGATGGCGGAGGTCGGGGCACGGGTGACCTACCTCCCCTACACTCCGACAACCTCCTCGACCATGCTGCGACGCACCCTCCTCCAGCAGGTCGCCGCCCGCAGCGACCACCAAGCAGGACAAGCAGGAGGGGCCGCATGGCGCTAAAGCCCCGCAGCGGACGCGGAATCGCCCGGCTGCGCCGCTCCACCCGCAGGCGGATCTCGGCGCTGACCGCCGCCGCGTGCGCCCTGAGCCTCATTGTGGCCGCATTGGCGCACCCCGGCGTCTTCCAGGCGGATCTCGACGTCAACAACGGCGGCATTTGGGTGACCAGCACCTCCGAGCACCTGGTGGCCCGCCTCAACTACGCCTCCCGTGAAGTCGACGGCGCCATCCGCACCTCCTCGGCCGACTTCGACGTCAGCCAGAACGCCGAGGACGTCCTGGTCTCCGACACGGCCGGCGCCACCGTCTCCAGTGTCAACACGACCCTGGTGGAGTTCTCCTCGCGCACCCAGCTCACCCAAGGCATCTCGATCCACCAGGGCGGGGACCGCGTTGCCGCCGTCAACAGTACTGAGGGGACGGTCAGGGCCACCACGGTGGCGGCCGTCGGCTCGGTCATGAGCACCACCCCGGTGCTTCAGGGCATGCCGGGCGTGGTGACCGTAACCGGCGTCGACGGGACCATCCACGCCGTCTCGGCCGACTCCGGCCAAGAGGCCACCGTGGCCCCCACGAACGCCGGCTGGGAGACTCCGACCATTGAGAAGGTGTCCCTGGGCGCGGGCACCGACCTGGCCATCACCGCCGTGGGCTCCCAGGCCGTCATCCTGGAACGGGGAACCGGTGTCGTTCACCTCCCCAATGGGAAGACCATCGCCCTGGATGAGCCGGGCCTGGCCATCCAGCAGCCCGGGCCCGAGGCCGATGCGGTGCTCCTGGCCTCCCGCACCGCCTTGTACTCGGTACCGCTGGACGGCTCTCCGGCCACCAAGACGGAGGCCTCCGAGTCCGGGACCGCGCCCGTGGGAGTGGCCGCCCAGCCGGTGCGCCTGGGCGGCTGCACCTATGCGGCCTGGTCCGGCTCCGGGCAGTTCCTGCGCCGCTGCGGCACAGACACCGAGATCCGCCACGACGAGGCCCTCGCCTCCTCCACCACCCCGGTTTTCCGAGTCAACCGCGACGCCATTATCCTCAACGACATTGCCGCCGGCACGGTGTGGCTGCCCGACGAGGAGCTGGTGCTGCTGGACGACTGGACCGATGTGACGGCCCAGACCGACGACTCGGCCGAGACCAAGGACGACTCCGCCGAGACCAGCGACTCCCAGTCCCCGCCCGAGCGCACCGAGGAGAACCACGCCCCCGAGGCCAACGACGACACCTTCGGGGTGCGCCCCGGGCGCTCCACCCTCCTGCCGGTCCTGGCCAACGATTCCGACCCCGACGGCGACGTCCTCACCGCCGTGCCCGGGGACGCCGGTTCCACGGCGAGCGTGACCACCGCCCAGTCCGGTCTGGCCCTGCGCCTGGATGTCCCCGCTGACGCCACCGGCACCATTACCGTGCCCTACACCGCCGACGACGGCCGGGGCCTGAGCGATTCCGCCGTCGCCACGGTGGAGATCCGCGACTGGAGCCTCAACGGCGCCCCCGAGCAGCAGAGCACCCCCACCTTGACCATTGCCGAGGGCGCCTCGGGCTCGCTGGACGTCCTCGGGCAGTGGCTGGACCCCGACGGGGACTCCATCTACCTGGTCTCCGCCCAGGGGGAGGGCTTCGACGTTAAAACCTCCAATGAGGGCACCGTCACTGTGCGCGACACCGGCGCGGGCATTGGGGTGCGCACCGTGACCATCACCGTCTCCGACGGGCAGGAGACCGCCACCGGCGTGGTCAATGTCGATGTGCAGTCCGCCGACACGGCCGTGCCGCTGGCCAATGCCGACCACGTGCGCGTGGTGGCGGGCAGCAAGACCATTATCTCCCCGCTGGACAATGACTCCTCCCCCACCGGTGAGGAGCTGCGCCTGGCCGGGGTCAGTGAGGCCCCGGTGGGCACGACGGTTGACGTCGACATGCAGGCCGGCGTGCTCACCTTCCTCTCCGAGCAACCCCAGACCTACTACCTGACCTATGACGCCATTGTGGGCGCCGCCACCTCCCAGGGCGTGATCCGCGTCGACGTCGTTGAGCGCTCAGACCCCTCGGTGCCCCCGGAGGTCGAAGTCGACACCGCCCTGCTGCGCGACGGCGGATCAACCACTATCGCCCCCCTGTCCAACGACTTCGACCCTGCCGGCGGCGTCCTGGTCCTCCAGTCCGCCAACGCCCCGGCGGACTCGGGCATTACGGTGACGGTGGTGGACCACTCCCTGCTCCAGATCACCGCTGCGGGCCCGGTCGCCGGCGGTCAGTCCTTCGAGTACACGGTCTCCAACGGCACCGCCACCGCCACCGGCAAGGTCGATATTGTGCCGGTGGCCTCCTCCGAGCTGCAGCTGCCCGTCGTGGGCGACGACACGGCCGTGGTGCGCGTGGACGACGTCGTCACCGTCTCGGTGCTCGACAATGACTCCTCGCCCTCGGGGTTGAGCCTGTCGGTGGTCCCCGAGCTGGAGTCGACCGGTGAGAGCCTGGGCACGGCCTGGGTCTCGGAGAACTCGGTTCGCTTCAAGGCGGGCCAGACCCCGGGACGCACCACGCTGATCTACACCATTAAGGACGCCAGCGAGCAGACGGCCTCCGGGAGCCTGGTCATTGAAGTGCGCGCCCGCGACGACGCCGCGAACACCGCGCCCATGGCCCAGAGCCTGGAGGCGCGCACCGTCGCCGGTTCACCGGTGGCCGTCACCGTCCCACTGGACGGAATCGACGCCGACGGCGACTCGGTGACCCTGGTGGGCCTGGCCCAACCCCCCGCCCAGGGGGTGGTGGAGATGAGTTCCTCATGGCTGACCTACACCCCCACCGAGGGCGCCGCGGGCCCGGACACCTTCACCTACCAGGTTCAGGACCGCTTCGGCGCCCAGGCCACCGGCACCGTGCGCGTGGGCGTGGCCGCCGCCTCCTCCACCAATACCCCGCCGGTGGCCGCCAACGACCTCGTCGTCGCCCCCCCGGGACGAACCGTGGCCGTGGATGTGCTCTCCAACGACCTGGATGCCGACGGCGACCCCTTGAGCCTCGACGGCACCCCAACCTCCGACGCCGCCGAGCTGGGCGTGTCGGTGCGCGAGTCCATGGTCCTGCTGACCCTGCCCTCCGACGAGGGCGTCTACTCGGCGCAATACACCGTCTCAGACTCCCGCGGGGGCACCGACACCGGCACCCTCACCGTCCAGGTGCTCCGCGACGCCCCCCTGCTCAATCCGGTGGGCGTGGATGATTACGTAACCCTGGAGCAGGTCGACGCCAACGGCCAAGTCACGGTCCCGGTCCTCGACAATGACATCGACGCCGACGGCACTCCCTGGGACCTGACCGTGAGCACCTCCGAGCCGGGCGTGGAGGTGGTCGACCAGACCATTCACCTGGCGGTCGAGGATGAGCAGCGGATGGTGCTGTACACGGTCACCGACGCCGACGGTCTGACCGGCTCGGCCGTCGTCATTGTGCCCGCCCGCTCAGACCTGCGCCCTCGGCTCAATGCCGCCACCGTGCCCGTGACCGTCCCGGCGGACACCACCACCGACGTCCCCCTCAAGAGCCACATCCTGACCCGTGCGGGCACCGCCCCGGTCATTAACGACGCCTCGACCATCTCCCTGGGGACGGGCATTGACCGCGCTGACCTGGCCGACGGCGGCACCACCGTGCGCCTGACCCCCACCGCCGGGTTCACCGGCCGGACCTCGGTGACCTTCGAGGTCGCCGACTCAACCGGCTCCGACGCCCTGGTCTCAACCCTTACCCTGCCCATCACCGTGAGCTCGACGACCAACACCCCACCGGTGTTCACCCCCACCGAGATCTCAGTGGCCGCCGGCGAGGCGCCGGTAACGGCGGACCTGGCCGCTATGACCCGGGACGCCGACAAGGACACGCTGACCTTCAGCATTGGCGAGGCCCCCAGCGGCTTCAGTGTCTCCCTGGCCGGTTCAGTGCTGTCGGTGGCGGCCGCCGACTCCGCGTCGATGGGGACCACCGGCTCGCTGCCGGTCACCATTAACGACGGCGTCACCGACCCCGTGGAGAGCACGATCCCGCTGCGGGTGACATCCTCGACCCGCCCCCTCATGACCTCGGCGCCCATCACCCTGACCTCCGACGGCTCACCGGTGAGTGTTGACGTCTCCACCCTGGTGACCAACCCCTTCCCCGGCCAGGGCGTAACCCTCTCGGGCAAGCCGCAGGTCACCAGCGGCCAGGGGACGGTATCCGCCTCGGGAACCACGGTGACCATCTCCCCCACCAAGGGCTACCACGGCCGCGTCGTGGTCCAATACCGTGTGCTCGACGCCACCGGCAGCGAGTCGCGCGCGGTCAGCGGCCTGATCACCGTATCCGTCGCCGCCGTCCCCGGGGCGCCGATCGGGGTGCGCGCCAAGCCCGCCGGCGCCACCACCATGGTGGTGAGCTGGACGCCGGGACCGGACAATGGCTCGCCGATCATCGGCTACACCATTACCGAGACCGGCGGCGCCGGCACCTGGACCTGCATGGCCACCGTGTGCGGGGCCACGGGTCTGACCCCTGGCGGCACCTACTCCTTCCAGGTGGTGGCGCACAACGCCTCCGGGGACTCCCCTCCCTCCGCCGCGTCAACGCCCCAGACCCTGTCGGTGACCCCCGATGTTCCCTCAGCGGTGCAGCTCAGCGGCCAGGCGGGCGCCGTGCGCGCCACCTGGCAGGCGGTCAGCCCCATTGAAGGGGTGAGCATCAGCTATGAGGTCCAGTTGCGCGCATCGGGCTCCGGTGAGGTGGTGGCCACGCGCGTGGTGACCGGCACCGAGGCGGTCTTCTCGGCTCCCGCGGTGACCGTCGGCTCCTCCTACCGGGCCGTGGTCCGTGCCGTGCCCAGCGCCGGCACGCCCTCGGCGTTCTCCTGGCAGTCCAACGACGCCTCCCCCTACGGCAAGCCCGGGGCGCCGGGGGTGCCGCAGGTGGAGGCCGTCTCCGGAGGGGTGTCGCTGAGCTGGGCCGCCGCCGCCGCCAACGGCGCACCGGTGTCCTACCAGGTGACGGTCTCCGGGGACGCCTCCAAGACCGTTGACGCCGCCGGGTCGACCTCCGCCACCATCGCCCTGTCCCCCGGCAGCTACACCTTCACGGTGACCGCCACGAACTCCGCCGGGTCCTCGACCTCCTCGGCCACCTCCTACCGCGTCACCGCCACCCCCCTGGAGCCCTCCACGCCGGTCGTCTCCGCGACCGGGGTCAATGGGCAGGTGCGGGTGACGACCCCGGCGACCGCCCGGGCCGGCAATGGCTGGCACACCAACGAGTTGACCGTGCAGTACTCCGTCGACGGCGTCCACTGGACGGAGGCCCTGACCTTCGACGGCCTGACGGACGGCTCGCCGGTCACCGTCCAGGCCCGAGTCGTGGGCTCTGATGGGGGCGCGCAGGTGGCCTCCGGCGCGGTCTCCGCCACGGCGGTCTCCCCCTATGGGCCCCCCTCGACGCCCACGGTCAGCTGCGCGGTCAATGGCCAGCAGGTGGACTGCATGTGGTCCGCCGGCGCCTCCGGGGGGCTGCCGACCAGCTACGAGCAGGCCACCTCCAGCGATGGCGCCAACCTGGCCCCCCTGTCCCCGGGCCAGACCGCGAGCTTCAACCCGGGTGTGGGCAACACCGCCACCTGGTGCGTGCGGGCCACCAACTCCGCTGGGCAGACCCCGTGGGCCTGCGCTTCGGGAACCGTCCAGGGGGTTGTCCCAGTGGGCACCGTGAAGACCTTCTGGATCGACACCGACTCCCCCGACGCCGTGTGCTCCCAGCAGGACCTCAATGAGACCGGCTACCCCGCCAACAGCTGCTGGCGCCTCGTTATCGACATTGAAGGGATGAACCCCAACAGCACGGTCAGTTGCTCCTACGTCTACCATGTACCGAACACTGGGGCCAATCCCACCTATCAGGAGGATGTCGCGCTCGACGGCGACGGCGAAGCCCACAAGGTCTTCCCCCACCGTTCCCGCACCCCCAACTCATCGGTGAAATGCACGCAGAAGTAAGTACCTCGCGCCGTCGGCGCTCAACTCCCCGCCCATCCCGTACCCGCTTCGCGACGGCCGCCCTGCGCGCAACCGTCAGCGGCGGGGTGTCCGCCGTAAGGGCGCTGGCCGGTATTGCGCGGGGCGCTGCGGCACGGCTGCGCCCCGCCGGTGCGCGCGCCCTGCAGAAGCTGGCCCCCTCAACCTCCCGGGTGCGCCGGAACCTGGGGCTGGTCACACCCACCGGCTGGTCCTGCCTGCTGCTCCTGGGGGCCTGCGCCACGGCCGGCCTGCGCCTGGGCTGGCAGGAGGCTTGGAGCGCCACCGCGGTGCTGGCCATTGTTGTGCTCACGGCCGGGCTATGGCTCATTCCGCGCGGCGGGCACCGGGTGCACCATGAGCTGCTTGAACAGCGGGTGACCGTGGGCGACCACGCCCTACTCCGGGTGACGGTGACCAACCCCCGTAACCGGCCCCTGCTGCCCGCACGCATGGAGCTGCCAGTGGGGCCCCACGCCGCTGTCTTCGCCGTCCCCACGCTGGGCCCCGGGGAGGAGCACGACTGGGGCTTCGTCCTGCCCACCGAGCGCCGTGGCGTCATTACCGTGGGGCCGGTGATTTCGGTAACACGCGACCCGGTGGGGCTGCTGCGCCACGAGAGGACGCGCACCAGCTCCCAGCTGGTTCACATCCATCCCCGTACCCTGCGCCTGGGATCAGTCCTGCGCGGCATACTGCGCGACCTGGAGGGCGCTGTCACCCAGGACCTGTCCAGCTCGGACGTGTCCTTCCACGCCCTGCGCGACTACGTGCCCGGCGACGACCGCCGCAACGTTCACTGGAAGACCACCGCCCGCACCGGGCGCCTCATGGTCCGCCAGTTCGAGGAGACCCGCCGCTCCAGTCTCATTGTGGCCCTATCGACTCGACCGGAGGACTATGCCGGGGAGGAGGACTTCGAAACCGCCGTGTCAGTGGCCTGTTCGATTGTCCTCGACGGGATCCTGGACAACCGTGAGGTGCGTTTCCTGACCCAGACCGATGCCCTGCCTACCACCACCCCGCTGCGGCTCCTGGACGCCTCCTGCCTGCTGAAGCTCGACGCCACTGAGACCTGCGACGAACTGGTGCGCCAGGCCGCCGTCGCCCATCCTGATGCCTCGGTCATTGTCCTGGTCACTGGCCAGGACTGCCCCGACGCCCAGCTGGTGCGCTCCAGGATCCTCACCCCGGTGTCCATGGTCATGCTGGCGCTGTCCTGCGGCGCCCGCCCCCTGTCCCGCCGTCGTCTCAGCTCCTTGGACGTGGTCGACCTCGACCGGCTCGAGCAGCTCCCCCTGGCCCTCAGGAGGATGTCATGACGTCTGCCTCCTCTCGGCGCCCCAGTGCCGCACCCCGGGGCGCCGCCGCGGTTGTTGAGCTGGGGATCGTCCTGGCCCTGGTGCTCGTGGGCTCGCTGCTATTCGGCCCCCTGTTCGAGGGCGGCACCGGGGTGCTGGTGGCGGCCGGGGCCGCCGGCCTGGGCCTAGTCGTCGGCATGGTCTCGGCGTGGACTCGGCTCTCGGTGCTGCCGACCATGGCCGTCACCGGCCTGGTTCATATTCTGGCGGCGCCGTGGCTGCTGCCGGACCTGAGCCCGGGCACCGACGCGCTGTTCGATGTCCTGGCCGGCACCATCACCGTGTGGAAGGACGCGCTGACGCTGCCGCTGCCGCTGAGTTCCTTCACCGCCATGACCATCCTGCCGTGGCTGACGGGGTTGTGCTCCACTGTGATTGCCTGCCGCCTGGTCATGGCGGGGCGCGAGCACCTGGGGGGCCTGTGCGCCCTGACGATACCCGTGGTGGCGATCGTCTGGGGCGGGCGGACCACGGTCATGCCCACGGTGCTCGGCCCGGTTCTCATTGCACTGACCCTGGCCCTGTGGGCGGCCGCCTCTCTGCGGGTGCGCCAGGGGCGCGTCGCCGAGGCCATGGAGAACCGTGACACCGGGCTGCGCCGCGCCGGGGTGCGTGGCGGCGTCACCGCGACGCTGCTGCTCCTGACCGCGGCCCTGGTGGCCGCGGTGGCGGCCCCGGTGACGCCGACGGCCCGCACGGTCCTGCGCGATGTCTTCGAGCCGCCCCTGGACCTGACTGAGTACGCCAGTCCCCTGTCCCTGGTGCGGACCCTGGAGACGGACCTGGCGCGCACTGAGCTCATGACCGTCAGCGGCCTGCCCTCGGGGGCGCGCATCCGCATAGCCTCCCTGGACGCCTACGACGGCTTGACGGCCCGCATCGGTGAGGACACCGGCGGGGCCGCCCGGTTCCAGCACGTGGGTGAAACCACCACCCTGGCCGCGGTGGCCTCCGACCGCGCCGTCCCGGTGACCTTCACCATTGGGGACTACTCCTTCCCCTGGGTGCCCACCGTCTCCGATACGGCCACCATCGCCACCAAGGGCCCCAGATCCACGGCGCTGCGCGAGACCCTTTACCATGACGCCGCGTCAGCGACGGTGATCGTCACCGCCGGGCTGAGCACCGGGGATGTTCTGTCTGAGCAGGTGGTGCCCGCGGCAGTGCCCGCTGACCCCAAGCTTGAGACCCTGACCCTCTCGCGCGTCTCCTTGGGAGCGATCGAGCAGGTTCCCTCCTCGGTGTCGGCCCTGGCCACTGAGATCATTGGTTCGGAGTCTCAGCCGCTGGCGCAGATCCGCGCCCTCCAGCAGGCGCTGCGCACCGGCTACTACTCCGACGGCACCAAGAGCCCGTCGCCGTCCGGCCACGGCGCGGCCCGCATGGCCACCATGGTGGGGGCGGACTCCTTGGTCGGTGACGACGAGCAGTACTCGGTGCTCATGATGCTCATGTGCCGCTCGGTGGGGATCCCCGCCCGGGTGGTCATGGGGTTCAAGCCGGCCACCGACGGCGACGCCGGCGATATTACCGGCGAGGACGTGAGCGCCTGGGTTGAGATCCCCTTCGAGGGCGCCGGATGGGTGCCCTTCGACGTCACCCCCGACCGCGACCAGGTCCCCCAGCAGCAGACCACGCAGCAGGTCTCCAACCCCGAGCCGCAGGTGCTTCAGCCGCCGCTGCCGCCCCAGGATCCGGCCAAGCTCCCACCGGTCTACGAGGACCAGGAGGGCCAGGGCGACGAAGATGAGAGCCCCTGGCGCCTTCCGGCGTGGCTGGTGGCCGTCGTTGGCTCCGTGCTGACCCTCCTCATACTCGTTGCGCTTATCCTGGGGCTCAAGGCGCTGCGCCGGGCCAGGCGCCGACGACGCTCGGGGATCGAGTCGACCCTGGGCGCCTGGAATGAGATTGTCGACCACGCCAGTGATCTGGGATGCTCAGCGGTAGCCGGGGCGACCCGGCGTGAGGCGGCGCAAACGTACTCCGTGCGCTTCCCCACCGCCGACCTTCCCCGTTTCGCTCACGCCATTGACGCCCGGGTGTTCGGCGCCGGGGAGCCCACTGCTCGCATGAACTCCGAGCTGTGGGGCTCTGCTGACGCCATTGTGCGGGCAATGGGCGCTGACCGTTCCCGGTGGCAGCGCCTGGCGGCCCGCTTGTCCATCCGCTCGCTGCTTCGCCCCGCAGGACGACGCGGGGGCGGGCGCCGCCCATGGAGGAGAATCCGATCATGACCTCTTCACCGCGCCCTCCACGACACCGCTCCGATGCCTCTTGGGCACTTCAGACGGCGCCGACCACGGCGCGGGCGCTGGCCGGGGTCATTGATCTTCTTCTTGCGCTGGTGCTGTCCGCCGGGCAGGCCGTGGTTCTGCACCTGTTGGGCATGTCTTGGGCATTCGGCATTGTGATCGCTGTCATTATTGTGACGCTGGCGCGCCTGACCATGGTGGGTTTGTCCGGCTGGTCGCCCGGCGGCAAGGCGCTGGGCGTGCGCCTGGTCAATGCCCGCACGGGGAAGCCCTCCATGATGGGGGCCTTCCTGCACATGGACATCACCGTGGTACTCCTGCTGTCCACGCTCGGCCTGGGGGCGATCTGGCTCATGCGCTCCGCGGCCTCCGATCCCAGTGGCCGAGGATGGCACGACCACCTGGCTGAGATGATGGTGGTGTCCTCCCGCAAGGCACGGCCGGCCCGGGTGCAGCAGGGTCAGCAGGTGCCAACGATTTCACGCCCCACCGAGGACTGGACTCCGGAAGTCTTCTCCCCCGACCGGTTCTCCTTCACCTCACCGAGTTCGCCCCAGACGGCGCGCACCTTCGACTCCGGGGCCATGATCCCGCCTCCGGAGCAGGAGCAGGCGATCATTGACTCGGTGCCCTGGTCGAGCGTGCCCGTGCCATTGGACGACGACACCACCGACATTCCTGCAGTGGTGCCCGTCCAGCGGCGTCAAAGGCGGCGGGCCGTCAGCCATGAGGCCCCCGCGTCGCCGCAAGCCCTGGAGACCCCATATGCCCTCGGGGCCCCACAGGCTCCCGCGACCCCACAGGCCGTGGAGACCCCGCAGGCCCCCGCGACCCCACAGGCCCTGGAGACTCCACAGGCCCCCGCGACCCCGCAAGCCCTGGAGACCCCGCAGGCCCCCGGGGCCCCATATGCCCCGGAGGCTCTGGCGGTCCCGGCACCGAAGGCCCCCCGGACCATGACGAATTCGCCTTCGACCGGCGCCTCGCGCGTGCGCCGCTCCATTGGGGTGCACCTGGTGCCGGTCAGCGGCGGAGAACCCATCCTCCTGGTGCGGCCGGCGGTCGTGGGGCGCGACCCGGACAATATTTCCCTGTACCCCGACGCCGTCCCCATCGCCCTGGCCGATCCTGAGCGATCAGTGTCCAAGACCCATGCGGCGCTCGCCCCCACACTGGACGGGGTGTGGGTCACGGACCTGCACTCCACCAATGGCACCCGCATAGAGCAGCGCAACCGCACGGTCGCGGCCACACCCGATGTGCCCGCCCCCGCCCTGGGCGGCGCGGTGATTCGTTTTGGGCGCACGGCCTACCGCGTCGAGGTCTGAGGCCCGCACCGCCCTCCTCACCGGTCACCGGACCCCGCACTGCCCCGAATCCGCCGCGCTCCATTGAGGACCCTGCTGTCGGGGCCGTCAGGATGTCTCAGGACGTCGGGCTGTCAGGGGGTGTCGACGCAGGCGGTAACCGCCGCCGAGGACTTGCCATCGTCCCTGACGCCATAGACCTCAATGCAAGTGCGCCCTGAGCGAGCCGAGAGGGTCACCTCCGTGGTCTTCGTGGTCTCCAGCTTAGTCTCCTGGCCCGGCACGATCTCCCGGTAGAGATAGCTTCCCTCCCAGTCATCGGCGGGGGCCTCCCAGGTGAAGGTCACGGCACCATCCTGCCCCAGCTCGCCCGCCAGGTTGCGCGGCGGGTCGGCCTGAGAGGTCAGGGGATCGATTGTTCCCGGGGAGATAGTGGCGAATGTGGGCGATGGGCGCGTTATGTCCTTGTCGCGCGCAAGGAGGATGGCGCCCCCAATGAGTGCGGCGGTCACAATAGCGGCTACCACGGCGAGCACCGTGCGGCCACGCCGGGCACGGCGGTTCCAGGGGCTTTCCTCCTCCTCGTCCTCATCGTCGTCGAGCGCCGTGATCGTCCGGCTCGAGACCTGAGGGCCGCCAGCGTCCACGACCGGCTGCTCCACCCGATTGAACACCCCCAGTCGAGTGGCGGAGCCGTCTTCACCCTGCTCCTCCTCGCTGGGCTCGGTGCCGGCCTCCTGCAGCAGGTCCACGGTGGTGATCGGCAGGTCGAGTTCGGCCTCGACCTGTTGGAGAGCGCGAGCGAAGGCCAGAGCGCTCCCGTAGCGGTTCTCCGGCCGCTTATCCATGGCAATGGACAGCACCCGCTGCAAGGATGGCGGAGCGTCCTGACGAGTCAGAGGCGTCAAAGGCTCATTGACGATCCTGCGGGAGAGCTCGTAGATGTCAAGGTTCCTGCCGTCGCGCGGCTCGAAGGGGCTGCGCCCGGTGAGCATGGCGTAGGTGGTGGCCCCCAAGGAGTAGACATCCGAGGTGGGCCGGGCCGTACGGCCGCCCACAAGCTGCTCGGGCGGCGCCCAGGGCACGCTCATGCCGCGCAGCTCCTGGTCTCCGTCGGGCACGCTCATGGCCGAAATGCCGAAATCGGCGAGCACCGGGCGCCGATAGGTGGTGAAAAGAATGTTGGCGGGTTTAATGTCGCGGTGAATGATGCCGGCCCGGTGGGCGGTCTCCACCGCCCCGGCGATCTGGATGGCCGTGCTCAGGGCATTTTGGACACTGAGGGTCCCCCGGCGCAGAACCGTCTCCAACGACGGCGGGGGGCAGTACTCCATGACGAGAAAAGGGCGCCCGTCAGCAGCCACCCCCGCCCCGTAGATGGAGAGAATGGCGGGGTGGGTCGACACCTTCGCCATGAGGTTCGCCTCATGCTCGAATCCTGAAGTCGCCCGACCGGCGACGTCAACATTGGTGACCTTGACCGCGACCTCACGGCGCGGCATGTGCTGCTCATAGAGGTAAACGGTTGAGTATCCGCCGGCCCCCAGGCCGCGCACATGCGTGAACCCGGCGATCACCGGAGGCGCACCGCGCCGATCCGTTGTCACGGAAGATTCTCCAGGATAAGCGACTGGCCGTCGCCCAAGTCGAGAATGTCACCGCTGCGGAGCAGGGCCGGCTCAGTCCTCGATAGGCGAATCGGGGCGGCGCCCTCACGTATGAGTACCGTCCCATTGGCATTCGAGAGGTCCTGGGCCAGCACCGACCACTCATCGACGTCAATGAGGACGTGATTGCGTGAAATCAGGTGCTCAGGGGAGGGCACGCTCATAATGCGCGGAGGCATGCCCGTGCATGTCCGCACGTCGCCGGCCGTCGGATCACGGCCGACCAGCACCGGGCCGGAGAGCTCCAGACTCTGCCCGGCGGAGGAGACCACACGCCCCAGTGGTGGACAGGGGCAGGGCCGGGCAGGGCGGTTGAGGTCTCGACCGCACACGCGGCAGTTGGTGTAGTTCGTGGGATTGGGGTGCCCCTGCGCGCAGACGGCGGAGAGCACCATCCGCACCTGAGCCGCTTCTGACGGGCCGACCTCCACAGGAGAGCCACCGGAGGCTGCGGCCGCCAGGGGGGCGAGTTCGGCGACAAGGTCTTCAGGCAGGCCGGCGACCGTGTGCCCATCGTGGTCGCCGGGGCGGTCGGCCCTGGGATCGGGGGCTCCCGGACGAGGGACGTCAGCTGCGTCAAGGAACCCCGGCGAGGCGCCGGCACCGTGCGCGAACGCCGCCGAGTCACCCGGGCTCGGGGAGGCGGGCGTGGGCATCCTAATGCCGTAGACGGGCGTCGGGACCGCCTCGGCCGGGCTCGACTCCATGACTCCCGATCTCACCGCACCGTACGCAAGGGGCCCGGTGGCCTGGGCCGGACTCGAGGCGGGGGCGGGCCGCGCCTCGGCAGCAGGGGCGAACGAAGTCATGAAGGCCTCAGCGGGACTGGGCGAGGAGGCCAGTGTGGGCCTCCGCACCTCGACGGTGGGAGCGATCTCGTCCCAGGGCACGCCCCCAAGGGCCCCGCCGCCTCCAGGGGCTTCGGAGGCCCCGGAAGCGTCGGCCTCGGCGGGCTCGGCCGGGCTGGTCGGGGAAACCGGCGTGGACACCGGGAATCCATGGGCCGGGACATAGGCGACGGGCTCGGCCGGGCTGGTCGGGGAAACCGGCGAGACCTCCTCAGCCGCCGCACCCTCACCGGACTCGGCAGCACTATCAGCCTCAGCCGCCCCAGAAGCATCAAAAGCATCAGAGACCCCGGAAGCATCAGAGGCCCCGGAAGCGTCGGCCTCGGCGGGCTCGGCCGGGCTGGTCGGGGAGACCGGCGAGACCGCACTCACCCCTGCCGCAGGGGACTCGGCCCCAATAGCCGTTGAGGCCCCGGAGATCTCAGTGGACTCAGGGGCCTCAACGGACTCGGCAGGACTGGAGGGGGAAGTCGGTGTGGGCACCCGCGTCTGAGCAGCGGGGGCGAGCGTAATCTCCGAGACCTCGGCGGGGCTCGAGGGCGAAGCAGGCGTGGGCGCTTTCACATCAACGGCTGGTGCCGCGGAGCCCCCACCCGTCTCGCCCCCACCGGCCTCAGCAGAGCTGGGCGGGGACGTCGTTGTGGGCACCCCAACGCTGTGGGCCGGCCAGTAGGGCGACTCGGTCAGGCCCGGTGAGATGGCCGGCGTCGTCGGCGCTCGCAGGCTGTGGCCGGGGGGGCGGGACGTCCCGGCCGGGCTCGGTGGCGGGACCGGGGCTTTGGCGTCGTCGTCGTTCCTCAGGGCGCGCCGGGTAGCGCTCCGGCGCCCCGCCTGACGCCGGGCGCCGATCGGGCGCCCCAGCAGCACCATGCAGGCGCCCACGACGGCGTCGGCGGCAGGCCGCAGGACAATGCGCGGGCTCTCCTCGGAGGTGCGCAGACGCACCGAAGGGGTGCCGCGCAGGGCGGCTTCGCGCCAGGTGATCACGCCGCGAGCGTCAAGGGTTTCACCGTCAAGCTCGACAGTGACCTCTCCGCGCAGGGCGAGCCGGATGGCGCCCTCGGCGTCAGGGGCCACGAGGACGAAGTCCGGTATGGATCCCAGGCGACCGCCCATTCCCATTACGAATTCATCAAGGACCGTTGTCAGCGTGCCCTCGCTGGACCGCAGCAGAGTCCAGAGCCGCTCCACCAGGTCCATGGGGACGCTCGGCGGCAGAAGCATCGCCCCGCGGGGCGTGATTACCGCCGTCCACGGGCCTTCAGCCCACCGGACCCCACTCATCAGCTCAAGACCGACTGTCATGCTCCTCCACCTCCGAACACGCCTGCCCGAGAACGCAGCAGACACCTGAGAACCCGACCGACTCTTTCATAGCACGAGCGCGTCCACCTTACGAACCGATAACGCACACACCATCGCCGAAGTATGCGTGACGCCCATGGCGAACGAAGAGCGGTTGACCCGGGTCAATGCGGTGAACACCCCACTCATCCTCCACGTGGGTGCCATTGGTCGAGTCCAGGTCAGTGATCATGACCCCATGCAGAGTGGGGACTAGAAGCGCGTGAGTCTTGGACACCGAGGAGTCATCGACCAGGATGGGGACGAGCCGGGCGTCGGGGTGCGAGGCGATCTGACTGGGTTGGCGCCCCACGACGGTGGGCCCTGTCAGGGCAATGAGGACCCCGTCACACACCAGGCTGCAGGCCGTGCCAGAGGCGGCGGCCGACGACAGCATCACTGTGCCGGCGAGGCGGTCGAGCCAACTGCGCTCCCTGCCTTTAAAGACAATGCGCAGGAAGAAGACCAGGGGGGCGATGCCCGCTGTCGCCGCTGTCGCCAGCACCAGGAGAGCCGCCCGGTAGATGGCCGCCCACCCGGGGCGCGCCCCCTGGCGTGAAACGCGGCGCAGCCGCACCCCGGCAATGGCGTCGCCGGGGGTGGCGCCGGTCAGCGCCTGAAGGAGCACCATGACCGCGAGTGTGGCAATCACCATGGCCGCGCACCCCAGGGCCCCCCATCGAAGGGTGAGCACCGCCACGAGGACCACCACAACGGTGTCTGCGAGCACCGCAATGACTCTTCGTGCCCTGGAAGCGGGCAGGAAGACAGAATGACGCTCGTCAACCATCACAGGGTCAGCATAGTGAGGCCTGTGAGCGATATCCTCCATAGGAAGTCCCCACGAGTAGGAGGAACGATGAAGATCGCGGTCAGTCCAGACCCCGAGCACTGGGTCGTGATCCCATCCTTCCCGCCACCGGGTTGGGCCCGGGAGGAGGCCCGCAGACGCGCCTACCTCCTGGGCGTCACCAGCCCTTTGTGGCGCAATGAGTTCGAATCGCTCCTTGGCGACCTGCTCACGGTGGAGCGCACGGAGAGCCTGGCGCGACTGCTTCACGCCCACAGCGTGAGGGACAAGCCCTTCGTCGTCGACATGAGTCTCCTGCGCGCGGGCGACAATGGCACCAAGGAGGGGCGACGTCGCACACAGATGGGATTGGTCACAGACCTGCTTCCGGGGGCGACGCCGCAGCGCCTCCGCCCGGGCCCTAATATGGCCGGCTTCTCCGCCTTCTCACCCTCAGGGGACATCCAGGGGCTCGTGGTTCTGCGCATGGCCGGGCTGCCGACCGTTCCCGTGGACCTGCTCATGCGCCTGTGGGGCGCCCAGGCCGATGACATTGCCCCGCACCTGAGCGCCATTGTGGCCCTGGCCCGCCAAGTGGCCCCTCTGGAGCACTGAGCCATGCCCCGGCGGGGGCGCGGCCGGGTGGGGGGGCCGTTGCGGTGCCGGCCCCCAGCACACGCGCGCGCCCGGCGGGGCGCGGCCGGGCGACTTGCCCGCCGGGGCTCAATAGAGCCGTGCCAGGAAGCGCAGCCGCGGGTGCGCCGAGAGCCTGACCAAGGCCACTGCCAGGGCCCCGGAGATGACGGTGACGGCCAGGAACCCCCGCACGCCGGCGGAGGACTCCAGCGAGTAGCCCAGAAGCGCAATGACCGCGTAGTGGATGAAGTACATGAGGCTGCCGGTGTTGCGGGCCAGGATCTGGCCGCGGACCGGCTGGGATGGTCTCCACGCCACCAGCAGGCTCATGACTGCCGGCACGAACACCGCCAAGCACAGGTAGCTCGTGCTCACCGGCAGGCTGAGGTCGGCCCCCAGGTGGAGGGCGCGGCGCAGGACGCCCTCGACGAGCATTCCGCCCATGGCCAGCACGGCCAGGGCCAGTGCCGGCCGCACCCGCCAGCCGCCCTCACGCCCGATCCAGGCGCCCACGGCAACGAAGGCGCTGCCCGTGAATAAGCCGTCGCGCGGAGCCATGGCCACCGCGTCGAGCAATTCCAGGCACCGGGCGGGCAGCCCCGCCATCCCGGTGGCCGGCAAGAGGCCGGCGTCCAGGGCGCAGTAGAGGACGATGCCCAGCAGGTAGACGGCGAGCAGGACCAGGGCGAGGGTGGTGGCCGACCAGCGCCTGAGGCCGCACGCGACAACAGCGATGCCCACGGCGCAGGCCGGCAGGTACCACAGGTGGGTGTCGCCACCGGTGAGCACCAGGCGAACGAGCGCCGTGGCCGTCAGTGGGGCGGGCCGGTCCCTGACAATGACCGGCAGGTACAGCAGGCACCAGATGAGGTAGAGCTGGGCCAGGCGCGTGAGTTGGCGGCGCACGGGGGGCCGTTCGCGACGGAAGAGCAGGTAGCCGGAGATCGCCAGGTACAGGGGCACGGCCAAGCGCCCCAGCACGATCGTCACATAGACGTCCACGTGCGGGGCCAGATGACCCAAGGGCGCGGTGTGAATCCAGATGACCAGTAGAGCCAGGACGGGTTTGACCAGGTCGAGGCCGGGCAGGAGGCCCGCGCGCCCACCGCTGGCCGGTGCGGGCGCGGCCGATGGGGACTGTCTCACTCCAGCTCCTCGGCCACCTGGAGCCACTGCTCCTCCAGGGCGTTGTGGTCGGCCTGGGCCGCCGCGAGTTCGCGGCCCAGGTCGGCGAGCTCGTCAATGCGGGCCGGGTCCGCTGAGACGGCCTCCACGCGGGCGTGCAGGGCGTCGATGGCGGCGGTGGCCTTGGCCATCTGACGTTCAATGCGGGCCAGGTTCTTCGTCGCCTCACGCCGTTGCGCCCCGGTGAGCCCCACCGGCGCGCCACCGCCCGTGGGGGCACCGCCTCCCCCGGCCGTCTCACCGGCGACTGCGGACCCCGCAATGCCGGCCGCGCGCGAGCCCCGGCCGTCGTGGCCGCTTCGGGCGCCCCGGTCATCCCCTGGGCCCCCGGCCGTTCTGGTGGCCCCATTGGTGCGCCCCGCGGTGGTCTGCGCCCCTGTGGGCGTCCCCCGCCCCTGGCGCCGCAGTTCCAGGTACTGCTCGACGCCACCGGGCAGGTCCCGCACGGTGCCGTCGCCCAGGAGAGCGACCTGGTGGTCGGTGACCCGCTCCAGGAGGTAGCGGTCGTGGGAGACGACGACCAGTGTGCCGGGGAAGGAGTCGAGAATGTCCTCGACGGCGGCGAGCGTGTCGGTGTCCAGATCGTTGGTGGGCTCGTCCAGGAGCAGCACATTGGGTTCGGTCATGAGCAGGCGCAGCAGTTGGAGGCGCCTGCGCTCGCCGCCGGAGACCTCGCCCACGCGGGTCCAGGCGCGTTGGCGGGTGAAACCGAGCCGCTCAACAAGCTGGGCGGCGGTCAGCTCTTTGCCGCCCACGCTCACCCGCTCCCCCACCATGGCCACGGCCTCGACCACCCGCTTGTCCGCCAGGGCGTCGAGCTCGTGGGTGGACTGGGATAGGGCCGCCACCTTGACGGTCTTGCCGCGCACGACCCGCCCGCCACTGGGCTCCTGGACGCCTTCGAGCAGCCGCAGCAAAGTGGTCTTCCCGGCCCCATTGGCGCCAATGACGCCAACCCGCTCCCCGGGGGCCAGGCGCCAGGTCACTTTCCGTAGAACCTGGCGCCCGCCCGGTGAGCCTTGGGCGCCCCCGGGCGCCGGATAGCGCACGCCGACATCCTCCAGGTCCAGGACTCGCTTGCCCAGACGGGCGGTGGCCATGGCTACGAGCTCAACAGAGTCCCTGGGGGGCGGGACGTCGGCGATGAGGGCCTCGGCGGCCTCCACGCGAAAACGCGGCTTGGAGGTGCGGGCGGGCGCCCCGCGGCGCAACCACGCGAGCTCCTTGCGCAGCAGGTTCTGGCGCTTCTCAGCAGCCAGGGCGGCCTGCCGGGCGCGCTCGGCACGGGCCAGGACGTAGGCGGCGTAACCGCCGTCGTAGGTCTCAATGCGCCCGGGCACCTGCCTGCGCCCTCCGCCCGGGTCGATCCCGGGAACCACCTCCCACACGTTGGTGCACAGGGCGTCGAGGAACCAACGGTCGTGGGTGACCACGACCAGTGCCCCGCGTCCGGGGCGCCTGCCGCCGAAGCGGGCGCTCAGATGCCCGGCGAGCCAGTCCACGCCCTCGACATCGAGGTGGTTGGTGGGCTCGTCGAGGATCACGACTTGTGCGGGCGCCGTGAGCACGGCGGCCAGGTGGACGCGCCGGCGCTGCCCGCCGGAGAGGGTGCTCACTGCCGCGCCCATGTCCAGGTCCCCGAGGAGGCCGGCGTGAATGTCGCGCACGGCGGTCTCCGAGGCCCACACGTGCTCGGGCACATCCCCGTGGATGGCCTGGACCACGGTGGCATGGGGGTCGAGTTCGTCGGACTGCGGCAGCAGGGCCAGGCGCAGGCCGCCGGTGCGGGTCACGCGCCCGCCCTCGACCTCGCGCAGGCCCGCCAGGGCGGTCAGGAATGTGGACTTGCCCGCGCCGTTGGGTCCCAGCACCCCCACCCGGGAGCCGTCCTCAATGCCCAGGGTGACGCCGTCCAGAAGGACGCGGGACCCGGCCGTAATCCGCAGGTCCTCAACACCGAGCAGATGCGCCATTAGCCCACCACCCGGGCACCGGCCACCGGGGCGTCGGCCCGCAGGACGCCGGCGCACACTCCGGAATGGTCCAGGGCCTGGGCCACGGCCTGGGCGGTGGCGGCGTCGGGCACCAGGGCGGCGACTGTGGGGCCCGACCCGGAGATAATGGCGCGCAGGGCGCCGGCGTCCTGGGCGAGGGCAATGACCCGGGCCAGTTCGGGGCGCAGGGACAGGGCGGCCGGGGCGAGGTCGTTGTGGAGCGCGGCGGCCAGGGCGGCGGTGTCGCCGGCACGCAGGGCCGCGGTCATGCGCTCGGGGACGGGCTCGGTGGCGGGGGCGGCCCCGCGGTCGGCGGCCAGCTCGTCGAAGCGCCGGAAGACCTTGGGGGTGGACAGACCCCGGTTCTGGAGGGCGAAGACCCACTGGTAGGTGCCACGGGTCATGAGGGGGCTGAGCCTGTCCCCGCGCCCCTGCCCCAGGGCGGTGGCGCCGACGAGGGGGAAGGGGACGTCGGCGCCCAGGCGCGCAGCCAGCTCTATGAGCTCGATGGCCTCCAGGCCGGTGCCCCACAGGGTGTTGCAGGCCAGCAGGGCGGCGGCGGCATCGGCTGAGCCCCCGGCCATGCCCCCGGCGACGGGGACGCGCTTGCGCAAGAGCAGGTCGACGCCCTCGGTGACACCGGTGGCCTCGGCCAGGAGCCGGGCTGCGCGCACGGCGAGGTTGCGTTCGTCGGTGGGGACGGCGGGCCCCTCCTCCAGGGTCAGGGTAATGGCGCCGTGGGCGTCGCGGGCCTGGCGGCGGGCGGTGACGGTTTCAATGAGGCGCACCGCCTGGAAGACGGTGGTCAGCGGGTGGTAGCCGTCGGCGC